>Ga0222419_100054_pt1 | contig 211711 bp, 199 predicted proteins | sample 1B20Ametagenome_FD_182474 | JGI IMG/M metagenome (GOLD analysis project Ga0222419, IMG submission 182474) | Enriched microbial communities from leaf-cutter ant dump, University of Wisconsin, Madison, United States - 1B20A (version 2) | ecosystem: Environmental > Terrestrial > Nest > Insects... | reverse complement strand
CTCCGGCCGCTGCGGCGGCCGACACACGGCTGTCACATGCGGCCGCCATAATCCCTGCGCCAGCCCGGGCCGCCAGGCCCGGGCGTCTCGACCAAAGGGATTGTCCGCATGCGGCTCGCGTTCACACTCAAGACCCGTTTCATCCTGTTCATGACCGTGCTGGCGCTGTGCGCCGGCCTGGTCATGGGGGCCGTCGCCCACCTGCGGCGCACGGCCGACACCTTGCGCGACGCGGAGGCCGCGCGCTACCGGGCCAGCCAGCTGGCGGGCTGGTACCAGGCGCAGGCCGCCGCCCTGTCCCGGGACGCCGCCGCCTTCGTCGCCAGCGAGCAGCCGGAATTCGAGCAGCGCCATCGGGAACACCTGGCCGTCCTGGAAGGCCGCGCGCCCGACGCCCGGGGCGTCCGGGCCGATGCCCGCGACCGCTTCCGGCAGGCGGGCCTCGACGAAGACGAACTGGCCCTGTTCGAGGATGCCCACGCGCGGCTGCTGGCCCTGGCCGCCACCCAGCGCGAAGCAATCGGCACCGCCAAGGGCGAACTGGACGACGGCCACGGCGGCGTGCGCATTGCCCTGCCCAACGCCCTGCTCGCCAAGGCGCTGGTCTTCAGCCAGCAATACACCCGGGCGGAGGCGGACATCGCCGCCCTGATCGACGCCTTCGACGCCCGCCAGGCCCGGCGCATGGAACAGCGGGTCGAGCGGGCCTCGGCCGACGGCGCGATGGCCGGACGCATCGCCATCGGCGCGGTCCTGGCGCTGCTGCTGTGCGGCATGCTGGCCCTGCGCAGCCTGTACCGTTCGGTCAAGCGGCCCCTGGACCGGAGCGTGGCGCTCGCCGGCCACCTGGCGGCCGGCGACCTGTCCATCCCCATCGAAGGCGCGGGACGCGACGAAATGGGACACCTGATGCACGCCCTGGAAGGAATCCGCCAGGGCCTGAACCGCACGCTCTGCCGGGTCGCGGACCATTTCGCGCACGTCCATGCCGGCGTGGACATCCTGTCCTCCGGCCAGGAGGAGGTCCTGGGGGACAGCCACGACCAATGCGCCATGGCGGCGCAGATGTCCTCGGCCATGGACGGCCTGGACGACACCGTCCGCCTCAACCACGGCCGGGCGGTCGAGGCCCGCCGCCTCAGCGAACAGGGCGACCACGAGGCCCGGACGGGCGCCGAGGCCGTCGCGCGGCTGGCGCTGGCCATGGACGGTATCGCGCAAGGCGGCCTGCGCGTCGAGGAGGCCGCCCGCCAGATCGGCGAACTGGCGTTCCAGACCAACATCCTGGCCCTGAACGCCGCCGTCGAGGCCGCCCACGCGGGCGCCCATGGGCGCGGCTTCGCCATCGTCGCGGCCGAGGTCCGGTCCCTGGCCCAGCGCTGCGACCAGACCGCCGGCCTCATCCAGTCCACGATCGAGGAAGCCATCCGCGACAGCCGCCGGGGCGCCGAACTGGCCGGCGAGGCCCGCCAGGCCATGGACCGGGTCGTCCAGGCCACCGGCCGCGGCCGCCAGATCATGGACGAGGTCGCCGCAGCCACCGAATCCCAGGCCCTGGCCATCCACGAAACGGCGCAGGCGGCGCGCCGCCTGGAGGCCATCGGCGCGCGCGGCGCCCGGCAGGCCCGGGCCGCGTCGCAGGTGGTGGCCGAGCAGCGTTCCCGCGTCACGGACCTGCGCCGGACGCTGACGCAATTCAGGCTGGAGGCGGCGGACGTCCCGGACACCCCGCCCAGGCTGGCCGCCTGAGGCCACCCGCGCGCGGCGGCCTCAGGCCGGATCGGCCCGCCCAGGCGCGCGCGCGATCCGCGCCACCTGGCGGACCATCCCGGCGAACGTCAGCGTCCAGGCGAACAGCGCGACGTACAGGAATCCCCGGGGCAGCGCGGCGAGGAAGCCGAATTCCATGGCGCGGTCCATCTGCCAGGTGCAGGCCGCGTACATGCCCAGCGGGAACACCGCGCCCCAGTACAGGGGATCGTACTGGAACGGAAAGCGCTGGAAGATGTAACGCCAGATCCCCAGCAGCAGCAGCATCGGGATCCACCAGGTGCCGGTGGCCCAGTAGAACACCGTGAACCCCTTCAGGAACGGCAGCAGCGACACCAGGTACGGGGCGTGGGGCGCGTTCAGGATCAGCAGCGAACCGGCCAGGGTGGAGATCGCCATGGCGCCCATGTTGATCCAGTACGGCGGCGCCAGATCGTCGGGCGAGAAGCGGAAGAACACGTAGCGGTAGAAGATCAGCGACATCATCCAGATGTACAGCATCCCGCCCCACAGCCACATCGACAGCGCCATCAGGTTCAGCTCCAGCCGGAAGGGCTGGCCGATGCGCGCGGCCAGCAGCGCGCTGGACACCGCCAGCGACTGGGTCGCCACCACCGCCAGCAGCCAGGCGCCGCTGATGCCCTTGTCCAGCGTGGGCTTGTCCGGCTTGACGGTGAAGGCGGTGAAGATGGTGTAGGTCAGCGCGAGCCACAGCGCCACCGCCACGGCCCACAGGACGAAACCGATCCGGACGCTGTCGGTCTGCACGATGAACTGGCTCGCCAGGATGCCGGTGCCGGCCACCGTGGTGAAATAGCCCGGCCCCTTGAGGTGATCCACCATGTCGCCGAAAAAGCGGCGGGGATGGTGGAACGCCCGCAGCGCGTACAGCACGCACAGCACGGCGTATTGCGCCACGTTCAGCAGGAACAGCAGCCGCGCCACCAGCGGCAGGCCCATCATGCCCGCGCCCAGCGAGACGATCCCGGTCGCCATCACCAGGCCGAAATAGGCCGGCGACAGGCCGGCCAGGGCGGCGCGCCAGCCCGCCGGCGTCGGCGGGCCGCCGGCCCGCAGCGCGGTGGCCGCGGCCGACGCCGGCACCCGGCGCCCGTCGTCCGAAGAAGTCCCGTCCATGCCTGCCCTCCCCCCATGCGGCCCCCGGGCCCATGCCCGTTTGCGCGGCCGCGTTAAAATACTCGATTATCCCCATAATTCGACCCGGATGGACATCGGGGCGCCCCCGCCGGATGCGGCGGCGCGCCGTCGGCCGCACCGGACGGACATCGACACAGGACACCTCCATGGAAGCCGAACGCCAGAACCAGATCATCGCCCGCATCGACGACTACGCCGAGCGCCAGGGCCTGCTCCGGAGGTATCTTTGACTACGATGCCAAGGCCGAACGCCTGCTCGTCGTCAACGCCGAACTGGAAAACCCGGACGTCTGGAACGATCCGCAGCACGCCCAGGAACTGGGCCGCGAAAAGAAATCCCTGGAAACCGTCGTCGGCACCCTGTCCGACCTGGAACGCGGCCTGAACGACGCGCGCGACCTGTTCGAACTGGCCAGCATGGATGACGACGACGCCACCCTGCACGCCATCGAGCAGGACTGCGCCGCCCTGGGCGAACGCCTGGAGGCGCTCGAATTCCGCCGCATGTTCAACAACCCGGCCGACCCGCTGAACTGCTTCGTCGACATCCAGGCCGGCGCCGGCGGCACCGAAGCCCAGGACTGGGCCTCCATGCTGCTGCGACAGTACCTGCACTACGGCGAACGCAAGGACTTCAAGGCCGAAGTCCTGGAAGAATCCGAAGGCGAAGTCGCCGGCATCAAGTCGGCCACCATCAAGTTCGAGGGCGAATACGCCTACGGCCTGCTGCGCACCGAGACCGGCGTGCACCGCCTGGTGCGCAAGAGTCCCTTCGACTCGTCCAACGGCCGGCACACGTCCTTCGCCAGCGTCTTCGTCTACCCGGAAATCGACGACTCCTTCGAGATCGACATCAATCCGGCGGACCTGCGCATCGACACCTACCGCGCCAGCGGCGCCGGCGGCCAGCACATCAACAAGACCGACTCGGCCGTGCGCATCACGCACCAGCCCACCGGCATCGTCGTGCAGTGCCAGAACGACCGTTCCCAGCACCGCAACCGCGCCGAGGCCATGCAGATGCTGAAATCGCGCCTGTACGAACTCGAAATGCGCAAGCGCATGGCCGAACAGCAGAAGCTGGAGGACGCCAAGAGCGACGTGGGCTGGGGCCACCAGATCCGTTCCTACGTGCTGGACCAGAGCCGCATCAAGGACCTGCGCACCGGCGTGGAAATCTCCAACACCCAGAAGGTCCTGGACGGCGACCTGGACCCCTTCATCACGGCCAGCCTCAAGCAAGGCGTCTAGCCCCGGCGCGGGGGCGGCCGGCCGCGGCCGGCGCCCTCGCCTTTCCATCACCGATCGCACGACATGACTTCGACCGAAACCCAAGCCCCCGACGAGAACCGCCTGATCGCCGAGCGCCGCGCCAAGCTGGACGCGCTGCGCCAGGCGGGACCCGCCTACCCCAACGACTTCCGTCCCGACGCCCATGCCGCCGAGCTGCACCGGGACTGCGGCGAACTGGACGAGGACGCCCTGCAGGCCCTGGGCCGGCACGCCCGCGTCGCCGGACGCATGATGCTCAAGCGCATCATGGGCAAGGCCAGCTTCGCCACGCTGCAGGACGCCACCGGCCGCCTGCAGCTGTACCTGGACCGGGGTGTGCTGGGCGACGAAGCCTACGCCGCCTTCAAGTCCTGGGACATCGGCGACATCGTCGGCGCCGAGGGCGAGGTCTTCAAGACACGCAAGGGCGAACTGTCGCTGCGCGTGCAGTCGCTGCGCCTGCTGTCGAAATCCCTGCGCCCGCTGCCCGACAAGTTCCACGGCGTGGCCGACCAGGAACTGCGCTACCGCCAGCGCTACGTGGACCTGATCATGACCGAGGGCACGCGCGAGACCTTCCTGGCGCGCAGCCGCATCGTCACCGCGATCCGCGGGATCATGTCGGAAGCCGACTTCCTGGAAGTCGAGACGCCGATGCTGCACCCCATCCCCGGCGGCGCGGCGGCCAAGCCCTTCATCACCCACCACAACGCGCTGGACATGGACATGTACCTGCGCATCGCGCCGGAACTGTACCTGAAGCGCCTGATCGTCGGCGGCTTCGAGCGGGTCTTCGAGATCAACCGCAACTTCCGCAACGAGGGCGTCAGCCCGCGCCACAACCCCGAATTCACGATGATGGAATTCTATGCGGCGTACACGGACTACCGCTGGCTGATGGACTACACCGAGACCCTGATCCGCGAGACCGCGCGGCGGGTGTGCGGCACCGCCAGCCTGAGCTACCAGGGCCAGCCCCTGGACCTGGACCGGCCCTTCGACCGGCTGACCATCGTCGAGGCCATCCTGAAGCACGCCCCCGGCTACGCGCCCGCCCAGCTCCAGGACGCGGCGTACCTGCGCGGCGAACTGCGCCGCCTGGGCGCGGACGTGGACGGCCCGGCCCTGGCCCACGCCGGCCTGGGCGCGCTGCAGCTGGCGCTGTTCGAGGAAACCGCCGAAGCGAAACTCTGGCATCCGACCTTCATCATCGACTACCCGGTGGAAGTCTCGCCGCTGGCGCGGGCCTCCGACACCCAGGCCGGCATCACGGAACGCTTCGAGCTGTTCGCCTGCGGACGCGAGATCGCCAACGGCTTTTCCGAGCTGAACGACCCCGAGGACCAGGCCGCGCGCTTCCAGGCCCAGGTGGCCGCCAAGGACGCGGGCGACGAGGAAGCCATGTACTACGACGCGGACTACGTGCGCGCCCTGGAATACGGCATGCCCCCCACGGGCGGCTGCGGCATCGGCATCGACCGCCTGGTCATGATGCTGACCGACAGCCCCAACATCCGCGACGTGATCCTGTTCCCGCACCTGCGGCGCGAGGACTGAATGCCACCGTCGTGAAAAAGCAAAAGGCCGGTTCGATGCGAACCGGCCTTTTTTCCGGGTTTCCGGCGGGCGCCAGGCCCCCCGTCCCCGGCCGCGCGGGACTTCACACGGAGAACGATTCCCCGCAGCCGCAGGCGGCCTTTTCATTGGGATTGTTGAAGCGGAAGCCTTCGTTCAGGCCTTCGCGGGCGTAGTCCAGTTCCGTGCCCTGCAGGTACGGCAGGCTGTCGGGCGCCACGTACACGCGCGCGCCGAACTGCTCGAAAACCTGGTCCCCGGCGGCGGGATCGTCCACGTATTCCAGGTGGTAGGACATGCCCGAGCAGCCCGAGGGCTTGACCCCCAGGCGCAGGCCCAGGCCCTTGCCGCGTTTGGCCAGATGGCGCTGGATGTGTTCAGCGGCCTGTTGTGTCAGCGTGATTCCCATGATGTGCCTCAGGAACAGAATGTTTGTCAGTGTAGTCGGCCACGGCCGCGCGGATGGCGTCCTGGGCCAGCAGCGCGCAGTGCAGCTTGTCGGGCGCCAGGCCCAGGGCCTGGACGATGTCCTGGCTGCCGATGGCCAGCGCCTGGTCCAGGTCGCGTCCCCGCAGCCATTCGGTCGCCAGCGACCCGGCCGCGATGGCCTCGCCGCTGCCGAAGGCCCGGAAACAGGCGGATTCTATGGTAGCGCCTTCCAGCCGGATCTGCAGTTTCAGGATCTGACCGAGCTCGGGCGAGCCCACCAGCGCGGTGCCCACCCGGGGATCGCCCGCGTCGAAGGAGCCGACGTTGCGCGGATGCAGGTAGTGATCCAGGACCTGCGGCCCGTACGACGGACCCGTCACCGGCATTGCTCCACCCAGGCGCCCAGGGTGCCCTGCTGGCGCATTTCCCACAGAGGGGACAGTTCGCGCAGCCGCCCGATCTGGGCGCGCAGCAGCCGCACGGCGCGGTCCACCTCGTCCCGCGTGGTGTAGCGCCCCAGGGTCAGGCGCAGCGAGCTGTGCGCCAGGGTGTCGCTGCGCCCCAGGGCGCGCAGCACGTGGGAAGGCTCCAGGCTGGCCGAGGTGCAGGCCGAGCCCGAGGACACGGCCAGTTCCGGCACGGACATCAGCAGGGCCTCGCCCTCGACGTGGGCCACGCTGATGTTCAGGGTGTGCGCCACGCGCCGGTCCGGATCGCCGTTGAGGTAGACGTCCGGCAGGTCGCGCAGGCCGTCCCACAGGCGGTCGCGCAGCGCCCAGATGCGGGGGATCTCGGCGTCCATCAGCTCGCCCGCCAGCGCGAAGGCCTCGCCCATGCCGACGATCTGGTGGGTGGGCAGCGTGCCCGAGCGCAGGCCGCGTTCGTGGCCGCCGCCATGGATCTGCGCCTCCAGGCGCACGCGCGGCTTGCGGCGCACGTACAGCGCGCCGACGCCCTTGGGGCCGTAGGTCTTGTGCGCCGACAGGGACATCAGGTCCACGCCCAGCGCCCGGACGTCGATCGGCAGCTTGCCCGTGGCCTGGGCGGCGTCGGTGTGGAACAGGATGCCGCGCTCGCGGCACAGCGCCGCCAGCGCGGCGATGTCCTGGACGACCCCGATTTCGTTGTTCACCAGCATCGCCGACACCAGGATCGTGTCGGGGCGCAGGACGGCGGCCAGGGCGGCCGGATCGACCAGGCCGTTGGCGTCCACGTCCAGCCAGGTGATGTCGAAGCCCTGGCGTTCGAGTTCCAGGCAGGGGTCCAGCACCGCCTTGTGCTCGGTGCGGACCGTGACGATGTGCCGGCCACGGCCGGCATGGAAATGCGCCGCGCCCTTGATCGCGAGGTTGTCGGATTCGGTGGCGCCGGAGGTCCAGACGATTTCGCGCGGATCGGCGTGGATCAGCCCCGCGACCTGCCCCCGGGCCCGCTCCACGGCTTCCTCGGCGTCCCAGCCCCAGGCATGGCTGCGCGAGGCGGGATTGCCGAAGCGTTCGCTCAGCCAGGGCAGCATGGCCTGGAGGACGCGTTCGTCGACGGGCGTGGTGGCGGAATAGTCCAGATAGATCAGGGACGGATCCTGTGGCATTGAAACTCCGGTAAATCAGGCCGATACGGGCTCCTGGACCGGGGAACCGGCCGCCACAGGCGTGATCGGGATCGTCGCGCGCCCGTTGCGCATGTGGCCGGATTCCTGCCACTCGCGCAGACGCTGCTGGTCGACCAGGTCCTGCAGCGAGACCGAGTCCAGGTATTCCAGCATTTTACGACTCAAAGTCGCCCACAGGTCGTGGGTCATGCACTTGCCGGTATGGCCGTTGCGTCCGATGTCGCAGTTTTCCTTGCCCCCGCAGCTGGTGGCGTCCAGCGGCTCGTCGACGGCGAAGATGATGTCGGCCACGGAGATGTCGCGCGCGTGGCGGGCCAGCGTGTAGCCGCCCCCCGGACCGCGCACGCTGTCGACCAGTTCGTGCCGGCGCAGCTTGCCGAACAGCTGTTCCAGGTAGGACAGGGAAATGTTCTGGCGCGCGCTGATGGCGGCCAGCGTCACCGGCCCGCTGTGGTGGCGCAAGGCCAGATCGATCATTGCCGTGACGGCGAAACGTCCCTTGGTCGTCAAACGCATGGTGAAGTCCTCTGTGGGTGCGGAGAAAACCCGGGCATGGCGAATACCCGACTATTTGAGTCAAGTGTACCCTCTTACCTGACTAAAACACTCGGTTTTAGATCTGGAAAATCGCCGGAACTTGACCCTTGTCAATTCCGACCGCACAACAGGGGTATCCGCCCGCCGCGCACCCGAAAATGCAAGGGGCGCCTCCAGGGCGCCCCTTGCACGAGGAAAGGCGGGAATCAGGCAGCCTGGTATTGCAGCGCGCGCTTGCGCACCAGTTCGAGGACGCCCTGGCAGGAGTCTTCGATGTAGTCCAGGACCTTGTTGAAGCCTTCGGGACCGCCGTAGTAGGGATCGGGCACGGTGGCTTCCTCGAATTCGTTCGAGAAGCGCATCAGCAGCATGAGCTTGTGCTGGTAGACCTTGGGGCACTGCTGCTGCAGCGCGGACAGGTTTTCCCAGTCCATGGCCAGGATCAGGTCGGCGTCGCGGAAGTCGTCGGCGCGGATCTGCCGGGCCACCAGCGACGACAGGTCGTAGCCGCGCTTGCGCGCGGCGGTCTGGGCGCGGGCGTCCGGGGCCTCGCCCACATGGAAATGATGCGTCGCGGCGGAGTCGACGGCGATCGCGTCGGACAGGCCGGCCTCTTCGACGAGGTGCTGGAACACGCCCTGGGCGGTGGGGGAACGGCAGATATTGCCCGTACAGACAAAAAGTACCTTATGCATGATGGATGAAAGTGTGCGGGAAAACCCGGAAATTGGCAAGCATTTTCTGTGGAAAACCGCAAAAAAACCTGATACTTGAAGCACTTCCGAAGCGACCCCGCAACAGGCCCGGGCGCCGCCCGCCCGGGGCCGGAACGCGGCCCGCGCGCGGCGAAGGGCGCCCCCGGCCCGGACTCATTCCATCAGTGCCCGGGCCTTCAGGGCGCGCAGGGTGTCGCGCACGGAGGCGGCCTGCTCGAATTCCAGGTTGCGGGCATGCTCGTTCATGCGCTGCTCCAGTCGGCGGATCTCCCGCGCCAGGGATTTCTCGTCGTGCAGGGCGGATTCGTCGTAGCCGGCCTCGGCGGACGCCGGCGCCGCGGCCATCGCCACCCCGTCGATCAGGTCGCGCACCGCCTTGCTGACGCCCCGGGCCGTGATGCCGTGCTCGAGGTTGAAGGCCTGCTGCTTTTCCCGGCGGCGCGCGGTTTCGTCCATGGCCCGGCGCATGGAGTCGGTCACATGGTCGGCATACAGGATGGCGCGCCCGTTCAGGTTGCGCGCCGCCCGGCCGATGGTCTGGATCAGGCTGCGCTCCGAACGCAGGAAGCCTTCCTTGTCGGCGTCCAGGATCGCCACCAGGGAGACTTCCGGGATGTCCAGGCCCTCGCGCAGCAGGTTGATCCCGACCAGCACGTCGAAGGTCCCCAGCCGCAGGTCGCGGATGATCTCGACCCGCTCCACCGTGTCGATGTCGGAATGCAGGTAGCGGACCTTGAGGCCGTTTTCCCCCAGGTATTCGGTCAGGTCCTCGGCCATGCGCTTGGTCAGCGTGGTGACCAGCACCCGTTCATGGCGCGCGATGCGCAGCTTGGCCTCGCCCAGCAGGTCATCGACCTGGGTGGCGGCCGGCCGCAGCTCGACCTCCGGGTCCACCAGGCCGGTCGGGCGCACGACCTGCTCGACCACCTGGTCCGCATGCTGGGCCTCGTAGGGGCCGGGCGTGGCGGACACGAACACGCATTGCGGCATGCGCGCCTCGAACTCCTCGAGCCGCAGGGGCCGGTTGTCCAGCGCGGAAGGCAGCCGGAAGCCGAACTGGACCAGGGTTTCCTTGCGCGACCGGTCGCCCCGGTACATGCCGCCCAGCTGGCCGATCGTGACGTGGCTCTCGTCGATGAACATCAGGGCGTTGGCCGGCAGGTAGTCGATCAGGGTCGGCGGCGGCTCGCCCGGCAGGGCGCCGGACAGGTGCCGGGAATAGTTCTCGATCCCCTTGCAGAAACCCAGTTCCTGCAGCATTTCCAGGTCGAAGCGGGTGCGCTGTTCCAGCCGCTGGACCTCGACGAGCTTGCCCGCCGCCGTCAGTTCGGCCAGGCGGTCGCGCAGTTCTTCCTTGATGGTCTCGATGGCCCGCAGCACGGTCTCGCGCGGCGTCACGTAGTGGGAGCTGGGGAAGATCGTGAAACGCACCAGGCTCTGGACCGGCTTGCCCGTCAGGGGATCGAACAGGTCCAGGGATTCGATCTCGTCGTCGAACAGGGTGATGCGCAGCGCGTGCTCGGCGTGCTCGGCCGGGAAGACGTCGATGACCTCGCCGCGCGCCCGGAAAGTCCCCCGGGCAAACTCCATGTCGTTGCGTTCGTACTGCATGGACACCAGCCGCGCCAGGACCTCCTGGCGGCCGACCCGGTCGCCCGTGCGCAGCGTCAGCACCATCGCATGGTAGTCGCCGGGGTTGCCGATGCCGTAGATGCAGGACACCGTGCCCACGATGATGGTGTCGGGGCGTTCCAGCAGGCTCTTGGTGGCCGACAGGCGCATCTGTTCGATGTGCTCGTTGATGGACGAGTCCTTCTCGATGAACAGGTCGCGCGAGGGCACGTAGGCCTCGGGCTGGTAGTAGTCGTAGTAGGACACGAAGTATTCCACCGCGTTGCGGGGGAAGAATTCGCGCATTTCGGCGTAGAGCTGGGCGGCCAGGGTCTTGTTGGGCGCCAGCACGATGGCCGGCCGCCCGGTGCGGGCGATCAGGTTGGCCATGGTGTAGGTCTTGCCCGAACCCGTCACCCCCAGCAGGGTCTGGCACATGAGCCCGTCGCGCACGCCCTCTTCCAGCGCGTCGATCGCGGCCGGCTGGTCGCCGGCGGGCGGATAGGGCTGGAAAAGCTGGAACGGACTGTCCGGATACTGGACGAAGCCCGGCCCGGCCTCGGGGGCGGCCTGCGCGGTGTTGGCCTGCGCGGATTCGGTCTGCAATTTGACCTGACTGGACATGGGACTCAACTGGACACTGTTCGGGTAAACCCCTTATTATCACACTGTTGGCCCACGTGACCAAGGGAACCTCTGAACCAGTCAAGCGGAAAGCGGGCGCTGTGGTTCGGGATGGAATGCAAGGCGCGAACCGCAGCGATAGCCGTAGCTATCGCGAGGATGAGCAACGCAGCAGGCCGCCCGAATCCGCAGATGCACGCGGCGCGATGACTGGTTCAGAGGTTCCCAAGACTCCTCCCTTATCGTCCTCCCGGTAACCATGTCCTCCATCTTCGCATCCGTCGAACTCGCTCCGCGCGACCCCATCCTGGGTCTGAACGAACAATTCAAGGCCGACACCCGGTCCACCAAGGTCAATCTCGGCGTCGGAGTCTACTACGACGACGCGGGCCGCATCCCCCTGCTGAAGGCCGTCCGCCAGGCGGAAAGCCGCCTGTTCGAGCAGGCCGAGCCGCGCAACTACCTGCCGATCGACGGCATCCCCGGCTACAACACCGGCGCCCGCGCCCTGCTGCTGGGCGCCGGCTCGCCGCTGATCGCCGAACACCGCTCGCTGACGGTCCAGACCCTGGGCGGCACCGGCGCGCTGAAAGTCGGCGCCGACTTCCTGAAGCAGATCCTGCCCAACGCCAAGGTCGCCATCAGCAACCCCAGCTGGGCCAACCACGAGGCCCTGTTCTCCGCCGCCGGCTTCCCGGTCGTCAGCTACGACTACTACGACGCCGCCACGCACGGCCTGAACTTCGACGGCATGCTGGCTTCGCTGCGCGCCCTGCCCGCCGGCACCATCGTGGTGCTGCACGCCTGCTGCCACAATCCCACGGGCGTCGATCCCACCCTGGACCAATGGCGGGAGATCGCCCGGACGCTGCAGGTCGGCCAGCTGGTGCCCTTCCTGGACATCGCCTACCAGGGCTTCGGCGACGGCATCGAGGAAGACGGCGCCGTGGTGCGCCTGTTCGCCGAACTGGGCCTGACCATGTTCATCAGTTCCTCGTTCTCCAAGTCCTTCTCGCTGTACGGCGAACGCGTCGGCGCCCTGACCCTGCTGACCAGCGGCGACGACGAAAGCGCCCGCGTGCTCAGCCAGCTGAAGCGCGTCATCCGCACCAACTACTCAAACCCGCCCACCCATGGCGGCGCCCTGGTCTCGACCGTGCTGAACACGCCCGAACTGTACAAGCTGTGGGCCGAGGAACTGGCCGGCATGCGCGACCGCATCCGCGCCATGCGCCACCAGCTGGTCGAAAAAATCCAGGCCCAGGGCGTGGACCAGGACTTCAGCTTCGTCAAGGCCCAGCGCGGCATGTTCTCGTACTCCGGCCTGACCAAGCCCCAGGTGGAACGCCTGCGCGAAGACTTCGGCATCTACGCCGTCGGCAGCGGCCGCATCTGCGTGGCTGCCCTGAACAGCGGCAACATCGACTACGTCGCCCGCGCCGTGGCCGACGTGATCAAGAACTGATCGTCCCCGCCGTGCCGGCCCCGGCCGGCGCGGCCGACGGACATCCCCGGCACGGGGCCCCTGCGGGGGCCCCGTCGTCGTTTCCGGCACTCGGTCCACGCCGCTTGCGCCGCTTGCGCCCTTCGGTCACAATACGGGCTGTGTTTCCATCCAGTAGCGCGATATGGCTCCGAAAACATGGCCCTGAAACTCACCGCCCGACAGTCCCAGATCCTGGATCTCATCCGGCAGGCCATCCAGCAGACGGGGCGCCCGCCCACCCGGGCTGAAATCGCCCGCCAATTGGGCTTCCGCTCGGCCAACGCCGCCGAAGACCACCTGCGCGCGCTGGAACGCAAGGGCTACATCCGCCTGTCGGCCGCCACCTCGCGCGGCATCCAGCTCATCGGGCAGGCCCCGGCATCCGCCGACGCGGCGGGCACGGCCGCCGCTGATCAGGCCATCACCGCCGCCTCCGCCGATCCCGCCCCGGCCGGCACGCCCGGCCCCCTGCCCGGCGCCCCCGCCTGGCTCGCGCCGTCCGACAGCCGCCTGGTGCCGCTGGTGGGCCGCGTCGCCGCCGGCAGCCCGGTCCTGGCGGCCGAACACGTCGAACGCGAAATCCCCCTGGCCCCGCACCTGTTCGAATCCGCGCCCGACTACCTGCTGCGCGTGCGCGGCAGCAGCATGCGCGACGCGGGCATCCTGGACGGCGACCTGCTGGCCGTGCGCAGCACGCCGCAGGCCCGCCACGGCCAGATCGTGGTCGCCCGCCTGGGCGACGACGTCACCGTGAAACGCCTGGACCACCAGGGCCGCCGCATCCGCCTGCTGCCCGAAAACCCCGACTTCCAGCCCATCGACGTGGGTCCCGGCGACGACTTCGCCATCGAGGGCATCGCCGTCGGCCTGATCCGCACCACCGCGCTGCACTGAACGGACAACCTGCGGCGCGGCGCCGGCAAGCACCTCATCGCCCCACCCCTCGTCAGGCCGCTGGACAGTCCCGGCCGGGGCTGTCCAGCGGCCGAGCACCAAGCAAGGCCGCAAAATTAAAAAGGCCTGTGTTTTCAACAAACACAGGCCTTTCTGCTGGAAAGCGCCGAAAGCAATCAGTGCTTCATCACTCCGCCGCTGCCGGTTTCCGCCGGCTTGGCGGCAGCCACCGCCTCGGCCGCCAGACGGGCGACTTCCTCGTCCGACAAGGGCACAGGCATGTGCTGCAGGGCGACTTCCAGCACCCGGTCGATCCAGCGCACCGGGATGATCTCCAGGTGGTTTTTCACGTTGTCCGGGATTTCGGCCAGATCCTTGACGTTTTCCTCGGGGATCATCACGGTCTTGATGCCGCCGCGATGGGCCGCCAGCAGCTTTTCCTTCAGGCCGCCGATTTCCAGGACCTCGCCGCGCAGGGTGATTTCACCCGTCATGGCGACGTCGGCGCGCACCGGGATGCCCGTCAGCGCCGACACCATGGCCGTGGTGATCGCGGCGCCGGCCGAAGGGCCGTCCTTGGGCGTGGCGCCTTCCGGGAAGTGGATGTGCAGGTCGCGTTTTTCGAAGGCCTGGTCGGCGATGCCCCACTTGCGGGCGCGGGCGCGCACCACGGTGCGGGCGGCCTCGACCGATTCCTTCATCACGTCGCCCAGCGAGCCCGTGCGCAGGACCACGCCCTTGCCCGGCATGTCCGCCGCCTCGATGGTCAGCAGGTCGCCGCCGACTTCCGTCCAGGCCAGGCCGGTGACCTGGCCAACCTTGTCTTCCTTTTCGGCCACGCCGAAATTGAAGCGGCGCACGCCCAGGAAGTCGTTCAGGTTGGCGGCGTCCACCACGATCGCCGCCCGGTCGTTGGTCTTCCGGTCCTGTCCAGCGGGGTTGCTGAGCAGGCGCTTGACGGCCTTGCGGCAGATCTTGGAGATTTCGCGTTCCAGCGCGCGCACCCCGGCCTCGCGCGTGTAGTAGCGCACGATGTCGCGGATGGCGTCCTCGGAGATGCTGAGTTCGCCGTCCTTGACGCCGTTGTTCTTCATCAGCTTGGGCAGCAGGTGGTCGAAGGCGATGTGGACCTTTTCGTCCTCGGTGTAGCCCGACAGGCGGATGACTTCCATCCGGTCCAGCAGGGCCGGCGGAATGTTCAGCGTGTTGCTGGTGGCCACGAACATCACGTCCGACAGGTCGAAATCGACCTCGATGTAGTGGTCCTGGAAGGTGTGGTTCTGTTCCGGGTCGAGCACTTCCAGCAGGGCCGAGGACGGGTCGCCGCGGAAATCCGCGCCCAGCTTGTCGATCTCGTCGAGCAGGAACAGCGGGTTGCGCACGCCGACCTTGGCCATGTTCTGCAGAATCTTGCCCGGCATGGAGCCGATGTAGGTGCGCCGGTGGCCGCGGATCTCGGCCTCGTCGCGCACGCCGCCCAGCGCCATGCGCACGAACTTGCGGTTGGTCGCGCGGGCCACGGACTGGCCCAGCGAGGTCTTGCCCACGCCCGGGGGGCCGACCAGGCACAGGATCGGCGCCTTGAGCTTGTCCACGCGCTGCTGCACCGCCAGGTATTCGACGATGCGCTCCTTGACCTTTTCCAGGCCGTAGTGGTCGGCGTCGAGGACTTCCTCGGCGTTCTTCAGGGCGTTGTTGACGCGGCTCTTCTTGCGCCACGGCAGGCCCACCAGCGTGTCGATGTAGTTGCGCACCACGGTGGCCTCGGCCGACATGGGCGACATCAGCTTGAGCTTCTTCAGTTCGGCGTCGGCCTTCTTGCGGGCTTCCTTGGGCAGGTGCGCCGACGCGATGCGGCGTTCGAGTTCCTCGATGTCGGCGCCTTCCTCGCCCTCGCCCAGTTCCTTCTGGATGGCCTTGACCTGTTCGTTCAGGTAGTAGTCGCGCTGGCTCTTTTCCATCTGCTTCTTCACGCGGCCGCGGATGCGCTTTTCGACCTGCAGGATCTCGATTTCCGATTCCAGCTGGGCCAGCAGGGCCTCCAGGCGGCGCGCGGCGCCGGGCATGTCCAGCAGGGACTGCTTCTGCTCGATCTTCAGGGGCAGATGGGCCGCGATGGTGTCGGCCAGGCGGCCGGCGTCCTCGATCCCGGACAGCGAAGTCAGGATTTCCTGGGGGATCTTCTTGTTCAGCTTGACGTACTGCTCGAACTGGGCCACGACGGCGCGGCGCAGGGCCTCGGCCTCGGCCTGGTCGGACTGGTCTTCTTCGATGCCCGAGACGCGCGCGGAAAAATGCGATTCGGCGTCGGTGACTTCGTGCACGCGGGCGCGCTGCAGGCCTTCGACCAGCACCTTGACGGTGCCGTCGGGCAGCTTCAGCATCTGCAGGATGTTGGCCGCGCAGCCGATCTCGTACAGGTCGTCGGGGGTGGGTTCGTCCTTGCCGGCGGATTTTTGCGCCACCAGCATGACGCTGCTGCCGGCCTCCATGGCCAGCTCGAGCGCCTTGATGGAACGCGGCCGCCCCACGAACAGGGGGATGACCATGTGGGGAAAGACCACGACGTCGCGCAGCGGCAGCAGCGGCAGTTCCACAGGTTCCTGGGTCAGAATCTGGCTAGCAGACATGGTTGATTCCTCAAACTATTGAATCTGAAAGAAAAAGGAAGCGCGGGCTTCCTTTTTCGTATAGTGCCTGCTGATGAATATGGTGCCGTCCGGATGCTTTTCAAGAGCCGGGGGCACACCGCCAGTATACGGGAACCGGCCGCTCCGCGGACCGGGCCGGCCCCGTCCGGCGGACGGAGGCGGCGCCGGGCGCGCGGTCAGGCGGCGGCCGAGCGCAGGGGCTTTTCTTCGGCCTGGCGGTCGGGCCGGGGGCCCTTGACCAGCGTCGGCGTGTCCCGGCCTTCGACTGCGTCCTTTTCCAGGACCACGCGGTTGATGTCCTGGCGCGAGGGCAGCTCGTACATCGTGCCCAGCAGCGACTGTTCCATGATGGAACGCAGGCCCCGGGCGCCGGTGCGGCGCTTGATGGCCCGGCGGGCGATCGCCGTCAGGGCCTCGGGGGTGACGTCCAGTTCGACGTCTTCCATCTCGAACAGCTTCTGGAACTGCTTGACCACGGCATTGCGCGGCTCGGTGAGGATGCGCACCAGCGTGTCCTCGGTCAGCTCTTCCAGGGTGGCGACCACCGGCAGGCGGCCGACCAGTTCAGGGATCAGGCCGAACTTGATCAGGTCTTCGGGTTCGACCTCGGCGAACAGTTCGCCCACGCCGCGCTCGGAGCGCGCGCGCACCGTGGCGGCGAAGCCGATGCCGGAACGTTCGCTGCGGTCGCGGATGATCTTTTCCAGGCCGTCGAAGGCGCCGCCGACGATGAACAGGATGTTGGTGGTGTCGACCTGGACGAAGTCCTGGTTCGGGTGCTTGCGCCCGCCCTGCGGCGGCACCGAGGCGACCGTGCCCTCGATGAGCTTCAGCAGGGCCTGCTGCACGCCCTCGCCCGAGACGTCGCGGGTGATGGAGGGGTTGTCGGACTTGCGCGAAATCTTGTCGATCTCGTCGATGTAGACGATGGCGCGCTGGGCCTTTTCGACTTCGTAGTTGCAGTTCTGCAGCAGCTTCTGGATGATGTTCTCGACGTCCTCGCCGACGTAGCCGGCTTCCGTCAGGGTGGTGGCGTCGGCCATCACGAAGGGCACGTCCAGCATGCGCGCCAGGGTCTGGGCCAGCAGGGTCTTGCCCGAGCCGGTGGGCCCGATCAGCAGGATGTTGCTCTTGGACAGCTCGACGTCGCCGTCCTTGGCGTCCTGGTAGCGGATGCGCTTGTAGTGGTTGTAGACCGCCACCGCCAGGTTGCGCTTGGGCGTTTCCTGGCCGATGACGTAGCCGTCCAGGAAGGTCTTGATTTCCTGCGGCGTGGGCAGTTCCTTGCGCACGGCGGCCCGCGCCGCGTCCTGGGACTCTTCGCGGATGATGTCGTTGCACAGGCTGATGCATTCATCGCAGATGAAGACGGAAGGCCCGGCGATCAGCTTGTGGACTTCGTGCTGGCTTTTGTTGCAGAAGGAGCAATGCAGCGCCTTGTCCTCGCTGGAACCCTTTTTTTCGGTCATGGCTATCCAATCACTTGGCTTCGTCGGTGCGCGAAACCAGTACCTTGTCGATCAGTCCGTAGTCCCGCGCGTCGTCGGCGGACATGAAGTTGTCACGCTCGGTGTCCACGGCGATGCGTTCGATGTCCTGGCCGGTGCGTTCGGCCAGGATGCCGTTCAGGCGTTCGCGCAGGCTGAGGATTTCCTTGGCCTGGATCTGGATGTCCGAGGCCTGGCCCTGGGCGCCGCCCGAGGGCTGGTGGATCATGATGCGCGAATTGGGCAGCGCGTAGCGCTTGCCCTTGGCGCCCGCGGCCAGCAGGAACGCGCCCATGCTGGCGGCCAGGCCGGTGCACAGGGTGGAGACCTCGGGCTTGACGAACTGCATGGTGTCGAAGATCGCCATGCCGGCGTAGACCGAGCCGCCCGGGGAATTGATGTACAGAGAAATGTCCTTGTCGGGGTTCTCCGATTCCAGGAACAGCAGCTGCGCCACGACCAGGTTGGCCGACTGGTCGTTGACCGGCCCCACGAAGAAGATCACCCGTTCGCGCAGCAGGCGCGAATAGATGTCGTAGGACCGCTCGCCGCGGCCGGACTGCTCGATCACGATGGGCACGTAGCCCAGGCCGGTGGGGACGACCGAGTCCCCGCCGTGCATGGACGCGTAGAAATCGGTGAACCGGTTCATGTCAGCGGGCACCCATCAAAGTGTCGAAATCGACGGCCTCGTCGGTGACCTGGGCGGACGCCAGGACGTGATCGACGAGGTTGTCTTCCAGGACCAGCGATTCGATCTCGGCGCGGCGCTGGCGGTCGGACAGGTAGTAGGCCACGACCTGGGCGGGCTGTTCGTAGCTCTTGGCGAATTCCTCGATGCGGGCGCGGACCTGCTCGGGCTTGGCCTTGAGGTCGGCGGACTTGATCAGTTCGCCCACCAGCAGGCCCAGCCGCACGCGGCGTTCGGCTTCCGGACGGAAGGTGTCTTCCGGGATGGGAATGCTGTCGGCGTTGGGCAGGCCGCGCTGTTTCAGTTCCTCGCGCGCGGCGGCGGTGCGGCTGGCGACCTCGTTGTCCACCAGGGCCTTGGGCAGGTCGAAATCGCAGGCGCCGGCCAGGGCGTCCATGACGCTAGCCTTGGTGCGGTTCTTCGCACGGGCCTGGGCTTCGCGTTCGACGTTGGCGCGCACGTCGGCCAGCAGGGCGTCGACGTCGCCTTCGGCCTGGCCCAGGGCGCGGGCGAAGTCGGCGTCGATTTCGGGCAGTTCGGGCTCGGCGACTTCCTTCACGGTGATCGTGAATTCAGCCTGCTTGCCGGCCACGGCGGGGCTGCCGTAGTCTTCCGGGAAGGCCAGCGGGAAGACCTTGGTCTCGCCGGCCTTCAGACCGGTGGCGGCGGCTTCGAATTCGGGCAGCATGCGGCCCTGGCCCAGCACGAAGGGGAAGTCCTGGGCGGTGCCGCCTTCGAAGGCCACGCCGTCGATGGTGCCGACGAAGTCCAGGGTGACACGGTCGCCGCTCTGGGCGGCGCGGTCGGCGGCCGGCTTGAAGATCGTGCGCTGGCGGCGCAGGATGTCGATGGTCTGCTGCACTTCGGCGTCGCCCACCTGGACGGTGTTGCGGGTGATCTTCAGGGACGACAGGTCCGGCAGCTGGATCTCGGGATAGACCTCGAAGGTGGCGGAAAACGCCATCACGCCGTCCTCGGCGCCTTCGACCTTGGGTTCCAGGCTGGGGGTGCCGGCCACGCGCAGGTTCGCGTCCTCGATCACCTTGTCCAGGGACTTGCCGATCTGGGTGTTGATCACGTCATAGCGGACCGACGGGCCGTGGCTGCGCTCGATGACCGACAGGGGCGCCTTGCCGGGACGGAAGCCCTGCACCTTCGCCGTCTTGGCGACGCGCTTGAGCTGAGCCTGGACTTCCTTTTCGATGTCGGCGACCGAGACGGTCAGATCAACGCGGCGCTCCAGGCCGGACAATTTTTCAACCACGGGCTGCATTCGGAACCTATTGAATGATGAACAATAAACGGGGTATTTTAGCGGAAACTGGAGCGCCCCGTAGACGACCGGGGAATCACGCCGAATCACGCTATAATGATCGGCTTGCCTGGCGAACGTGGCGGAATTGGTAGACGCACCAGATTTAGGTTCTGGCGCCGCAAGGCATGAGAGTTCAAGTCTCTCCGTTCGCACCACGGCGCATTCCGCGCGCGTCGCCCGGCCCCTTGTCAACAACGCCGCACCGGACGACCATGAATCCATCGCTTCAACACACCATCGAAACCGCCTGGGAAGACCGCGCGTCCCTGAACCCCGGCCAGGCCTCCGATACCTTGCGCCAGGCCGTCGATCAAGTGATCGCGGGCCTGGACGACGGCACGCTGCGCGTCGCGGAAAAGATCGACGGCCAATGGCAGGTCCACCAATGGATCAAGAAGGCCGTGCTGCTGTCCTTCCGGCTGGCGGACAACCGCGTCATGGGCCAGGCGCCCCAACTGTACTACGACAAGGTCCCGCTGAAGTTCCAGGACTATTCCCCGGCGGACTTCCAGCAGGGCGGCTTCCGCGTGGTCCCGACCGCCACGGTGCGGCGCGGCGCCTACATCGCGCCCGACGCGGTACTGATGCCCTCCTACGTCAACATCGGCGCGCGCGTGGGCGAAGGCACGATGGTGGACACCTGGGCGACGGTGGGCTCGTGCGCGCAGATCGGCAGCCACGTCCACCTGTCGGGCGGCGTGGGCATCGGCGGGGTGCTGGAACCCCTGCAGGCCGGCCCCACCATCATCGAGGACAACTGCTTCATCGGCGCGCGCTCCGAGATCGTCGAGGGCGTCGTCGTCGAGGAAAATTCGGTGCTGGCCATGGGCGTCTTCATTTCCCAGAGCACGCGCATCTACGACCGCGCGACCGGCGAAATCCATTATGGCCGCGTGCCGGCCGGGTCCGTGGTGGTGCCGGGTTCGCTGCCCGCCGCCGACGGCAGCCACAGCCTGGCCTGCGCGGTGATCGTCAAGCGGGTGGACGCGAAGACCCGCGCCAAGACCAGCATCAACGACCTGCTCCGGGCCTGAGGCCCGTCCCCACGGCTCAAGGAATCGCACGCATGGCCGACACCGACGTCCTCGACCTGGCCCGCGCCCTGATCGCCCGCCCCTCCGTCACGCCCGACGACGCCGGCTGCCAGGACCTGATCGCGGATCGACTGCGGCCGCTGGGCTTTGCCTGCGAATCGCTGCCCAGCGGTCCGGTGAGCAATCTCTGGGCGCGGCGCGGCGCCACGGCCCCGCTGCTGGTGTTCGCGGGCCACACGGACGTCGTCCCCACCGGTCCCGAGGCCGAATGGCCCAGCCCGCCCTTCGTCCCCACGGAGGCCGGCGGCATGCTGGTGGGCCGGGGCGCCGCCGACATGAAGACCTCGATCGCCGCCTTCGTGGTCGCGGCCGAGGAATTCATCGCCGCCCATCCCGGCCACCCGGGCTCGATCGCCCTGCTCCTCACCTCCGACGAGGAAGGCCCGGCGACCGACGGCACGGTCCACGTCTGCCGCGCCCTGGAAGCGCGCGGCGAACGGCCCGACTACTGCGTCGTCGGCGAACCGACCTCGGCGCAGGCGCTGGGCGACACGATCAAGAACGGCCGGCGGGGCTCGATGTCGGCCCGGATCACGGTGCGCGGCGTCCAGGGCCACGTGGCCTACCCGCACCTGGCCCGCAACCCGATCCACGAACTGGCGCCCGCCCTGGCCGAACTGGCGGCGGCCCGCTGGGACGAGGGCAACGAATACTTCCCGCCCACCACCTTCCAGGTCTCGAACCTGCACGCCGGGACCGGGGCGGGCAACGTCATCCCCGGCACCGCGACGATCGACTGCAACTTCCGCTTCTCGACCGCCAGCACGCCCGAAGGGCTGCAGGCCCGGGTGGCGGCGATCCTGGACCGCCACGGCCTGGACCACGACATCGCCTGGACGATCAGCGGCCTGCCCTTCCTGACGCCCCAGGGGACGCTGTGCGGCGCCCTGCAGGCGGCGATTGCCGACGAAACCGGCGTCCGGGCGGAACTGTCCACGACGGGCGGCACCTCGGACGGGCGCTTCATCGCCCGGATCTGCCCGCAGGTCGTCGAATTCGGCCCGCTGAACCGGACGATCCACCAGACGGGGGAACACATCCCCCTGGACAGCCTCGCGCCGCTGAAGAACATCTACCGCCGCATGCTGGAAAAGCTGCTGGCCTGACCCTTCGGCAACCGGCCCGCGCCGGCCGGTTGCGCCCACCCCGCCCTCACGCACGCCATGCCCTCTCCCCACACCGAACTCCTGACCCTGCGCGACCTGCTGCGCTGGTCCATCAGCCGCTTCCACGCCGCCGGCCTGGTCTTCGGCCACGGCAGCGACAATGCCTGGGACGAGGCCGCCTACCTGCTGCTGCACGGCCTGCACCTGCCGCCCGACACGCTCGATCCCTTCCTGGACGCGCGCCTGCTGGAACGCGAGCGGCAGCGCTGCGTCGACCTGATCCACGAACGCATCAACACGCGCAAGCCCGCCGCCTACCTGACGGGCGAGGCCTGGCTGCAGGGCGAGCGCTTCCTGGTGGACGAACGCGTGATCGTGCCGCGCTCGCCGATCTCGGAACTGCTGGCCGAAGGCCTGGCGCCCTGGATCGACGATCCGGACGCGGTCGGACAGGCGCTGGACCTGTGCACCGGCTCGGGCTGCCTGGCGATCCTGGCGGCCCACGCCTTCGGCAACGCCGTCGTGGACGCGGTGGACGTGTCCGCCGACGCCCTGGCGGTGGCGCAGTCGAACATCGAACTGCACGGCCTGGGCGACCGCGTCCATGCGCTGCGCAGCGACCTGCTGGCCCAGGTGCCGCCGGACCGCCGCTACGACCTGATCGTCTGCAACCCGCCCTACGTCAACGAACAGTCGATGCGGGCGCTGCCGCCCGAATACCGGCACGAGCCCCGGCTGGCGCTGGCGGGCGGCGCCGACGGCATGGACCTGGTGCGCCGCATCCTGGCCGACGCGCCCCGCCTCATGGCGCCCGAGGGCCTGCTGGTGCTGGAGATCGGCCACGAGCGGGCGCACTTCGAAGCCGCCTTCCCCGAACTGGACCCCGTCTGGCTGGACACGGCCGCCACCACCGACCAGATCCTGCTGCTGCGCCGCGCGCAGCTGGCCTCGTGATCCGCGCCGCCGGCCTGACCCTGCGGCGCGGCGTCAAGGTCCTGCTGGAAAACGCCGAATTCGTCGTCCACCCCGGCGAGCGCGTCGGCATCGTCGGCAAGAACGGCGCGGGCAAATCCTCGCTGTTCGCCCTGCTGCAGGGCCACATCGACCCGGACGCCGGCACGCTGGACATCCCCGCGTCCTGGCGGCTGGCCAGCGTCGAGCAGATCCTGCACGACACCGGCCGCCCGGCGCGCGAGTTCGTCATCGACGGCGACCGCCACCTGCGCGAACTGCAGGCGCGCCGCGCCGCACTGGACCCCGAACAGGGCCAGGCGATCGCCGAACTGGAAGCCGCCCTGGTCGAGGCCGAGGCCTGGAGCGCGCCCTCGCGCGCCGAACAGCTGCTGGCCGGCCTGGGCTTCGCCCCCGACGAATGGACCCGGCCGGTCGCCAGCTTTTCCGGCGGCTGGCAGATGCGCATCGCCCTGGCGCGCGCGCTGATGGCGCCGTCCGACCTGCTGCTGCTCGACGAGCCCACCAACCACCTGGACCTGGACGCCATGCTGTGGCTGGAGCGCTGGCTGGCCGGCTATCCGGGCACGGTGCTGCTGATTTCCCACGACACCGAATTCCTGGACGCGGTGGCGCGCGTGATCCTGCATTTCGAACAGGACAAGCTGGTGCGCTACAAGGGCGGCTACGAATCCTTCCTGGAACAGCGCGCCGAGCGCCTGCGCCAGAACCGCCTGGCGATCCAGCGCCAGACGCGCGAAGCCGCCCACCTGCAGTCCTTCATCGACCGCTTCAAGGCCAAGGCCACCAAGGCGAAACAGGCGCAAAGCCGGGTCAAGGCCCTGGCGCGCATGCAGACCCTGGCGCCGCTGGCCGTGGAATCGGGCATCGACATCCGCCTGCCCGAACCCGCGCAGACGCCCGACGTGCTGCTGACGCTGGAGGACGCCGCCCTGGGCTACCCGGCGAACGACGCCGGCGCGGCGCGCGCCATCCTGGAAGACGTGGGCCTGATGGTGCGCGGCGGCAGCCGCATCGGCATCCTGGGCGTCAACGGCGCCGGCAAGAGCACCCTGGTCAAGACCCTGGCCCGCGAACTGGCGCCCCTGGCGGGCGGCTACCGGCCGGCCAAGGGCCTGGAGATCGGCTATTTCGCCCAGCAGCAACTGGACGTGCTGGACCCGGAGCTGAGCCCGCTGCAGCACTTCGTGCGCATCGCCCCCGACACGCGCGAGCAGGAACTGCGCAATATGCTGGGCGGCTTCGGCTTTGGCGGCGACATGGTCAGCCAGCCAGTGGCGCCCTTTTCAGGCGGGGAAAAGGCGCGCCTGGCCCTGGCCCTGATCGTCTGGCGCAAGCCCAACCTGCTGCTGCTCGACGAACCCAGCAACCACCTGGACGTGGACACCCGCGAGGCCCTGGCGCGCGCGCTGGCCGAATTCCCCGGCAGCGTGCTGCTGGTGTCCCACGACCGGCACCTGCTGCGCACCACCGTGGACAGCTTCTGGATCGTCGCCGACGGCCGGGTCCAGCCCTTCGACGGCGACCTGGAGGACTACCGCGACTGGCTGCAGCAGCGCCAGGCGCAGCGCAACCAGGACGCGCGCGCGGCAGCGCCGGCCCCCAGCCAGGACCGCAAGGCGCAGCGCCGCGAGCAGGCCCAGGCGCGGCAGGAACTGGCCGCCCGCCGCAAGCCGCTGGAAGCCCGCCTGAAGCGGGTCGAGGACGCCATGGCCAAGGTCCAGGCGCGGCTGGCGGAACTGGACGCGCTGATGGCCGATCCGGCGTTCTACACCGATACCCACAAGGACGCCCGTCCCGGCCTGATGGCCGAGCACGGCGAACTGAGCAAGGCCCTGCAGGGTCATGAAGAGGACTGGCTGGAGATCCAGTCCGGGATCGAGGCGCTGGAAGCCTAGCCACGGCACGGCGCCCCACCCCTCGTCAGGACGGTGTGCGCCCCCTTTCGGGACTGTTCGAAGCCTGTTCCGAAAGGGGGCGTACATCGGCCGAGATCGTAAACAAACCAGCCTCCATATTCCAGGGCTGAATAATTTAATACTCTTATATTCGTTCGGCATGAGAATGCGGATCCTTAGAATGAACGGGTCTTATAACCACCCGTCCAGAAGATCCGCGCCATGAGCCGTCTCCCCATCCAATCCGTCGAATCCGCCCCGGCCGAAGCCCAGGATCGCCTGCGCGCCGCCGCCCAGGCCAACGGCTTCCTGCCCAACCTGCTGGGCGTCCTGGCCAATGCGCCCACCGCCCTGGAAACCTACCAGGTCGTCGGCGCCATCAACGGCCGCAACAGCCTCACCCCCACCGAGCGCGAAGTCGTGCAGATCACGGCCGCCACCTACAACGGCTGCGGCTTCTGCGTGGCCGGCCACACCAAGCTCGCCTACAAGAAACTGCAACTGCCCCAGGAACTGGTCGAGGCCCTGCGCGGCACCCAGGCCCTGTCCGATCCCAAGCTGAACGCGCTGGCGCAATTCACCCTGCAGGTCCTGGAACATCGCGGCCAGGTGGCCGACGAAGCCCTGGCCGCGCTGCGCGCCGCCGGCTACGACGACGCCCAGGCGCTGGACGTGGTGCTGGGCGTCAGCCTGGCCACGCTGTGCAACTACGCCAACAACCTGGCCCGCACCCCCATCAACCCGGAACTGCAGGCCTACGCCTGATCCTGGAGGTCCGCATGTCCACCGATCTGCTGCCCGCCGCGCACGGCGAAGGCATCGACGCCCTGATCCGGGAAGCCCTGGCGCCCCAGGCGGAAGCCATCGACCAGGGCCGGTACCCGGGCGACTTCATGCGCGCGCTGGGCCGCCTGAGCGGCTTCGGCGCCGCGCTGCCTGTCGAGTCGGGCGGCCTGGGCCTGGACCTCGCGGCCCAGATCGACATCATCGCCCGCGTCGGGCGCGTCTGCGGCTCCACGGCCTTCCTGGCCTGGTGCCAGTCGGCCTGCGCCTGGTATTTCCAGCAGACGGACAACGCCGCCGCGCGCGAGCGCTACCTGGCCCCCATCGCCCGGGGCGAGATCCTGGCCGGCACCGGCATGTCCAACTGCGTCAAGCATCTGGCCGGCATCGAACGCATCAACCTGCGCGCGCGGCGCGACGGCGAAGGCTACCGCGTGAACGGCGCCCTGCCCTGGGTCTCGAACCTGGGGCCGGACCATCTGGTCATCGCCGCCGCAGCCGTGGAAGAAGGCGGCTACATCATGTTCGCCGTGCCCCCGGGCTCGGACGCGCTGACGCTGCGCCCCTGCCCGGCCTTCGCCGGCATGGAAGGCACCGGCACCTACGGCGTGCACCTGAAGAACGCCTGGGTCCCCGCGCAGGACGTGCTGGCCGAACCCGCGGCCTTCGAGGACTACATCGGCCGCATCAAGCCCGGCTTCCTGCTGATGCAGATCGGCATGGGCCTGGGGCTGGTGCGGGCCAGCCTGGAAACCATCCGCGCGACCAACCAGCGCCTGAGCCACGTCAATGCCTTCCTGGACGACCAGGACGAAACGCTGGACCGCGGCCTGCGGGACCTGCTGGCGGAAACCGTGCGCCTCGCCCGCCAGGGCCGGGACGCGCTGCCGCTGGACGTCCTGCGCGCCCGCGCCCGCGCCTCCGAGCTCAGCCTGCGGGCCACGCAATCGGCCGCCCTGCACGCGGGCGCCGCCGGCTACCTGATGAGCAGCCCCGCCCAGCGCCGCCTGCGCGAAGCCCTGTTCGTCGCCATCGTGACGCCGGCCCTGAAGCATCTGCGCAAGGAAATCCATGCGCTCGAACAGCGGGCGGCCTGAATGACCAGCCTTGCCACGGCGCTGGCCGAGCCGGCCGCGGAATCCGCATCCGAACCGGGCGTGCTCAGCGCCACGGGCGTGGCCCTGGGCTATGCCCGGCCGGGCGCCAGCCCCCATCGCATCCTGCAGGACTTTTCCCTGGAACTGCAAGCCGGCGAGATCGTCGCCCTGCTGGGCCCCAGCGGCGTGGGCAAGTCCTCGCTGCTGCGGGTGCTCGCGGGCCTGCAACGGCCGCTGGCCGGCCAGGTCCGTCTGCGCGGCCGGCATCTGGCCGGCCCCGCCCCCGACGTCGGCTTCGTCTTCCAGGACCCCTGCCTGCTGCCCTGGCTGACGCTGGAAGAGAACGTCGCCTTCGGCCTGGATTTCCGCCACCAGCCCCGGCTGGACGACGCGCTGCGCCGCCAGCGCGTGCAGCAGGCCATCGCCGAGGTCGGCCTGGCGCACGCCCGGACGCGCTATCCCGACGAATTGTCGGGCGGCATGGCCCAGCGGGCCGCCCTGGCGCGCAGCCTGGCGCGCGCGCCCGAAATCCTGCTGCTGGACGAACCCTTCAGCGCCCTGGACGAGGTCACGCGCGGCGAGATGCAGGCCCTGCTGCTGGAAGTCAGCGCGCGCCACCGCGCCGCCGCGATCCTGGTCACCCACGACATCGACGAAGCCCTGCTGCTGGCCGACCGCATCCTGCTGCTGGGCGGCCAGCCGGGCCGCCTGATCGGCCAATGGCGGCCCGACCGCGTCCATCCCCGCGACGAAACCGACCCCCACCTCACCGCGCTGCGCGTCGAAATCCTGCAAGCCCTGCGCGCCGCCAGACCCCCGAAACCGAATCTCGCATCATGACCCTGAAACTCGTCGACCCCTGCTGCGGCGCCCAGGCCGGCCGCCGGCAGTTCCTGAAACTGTCCTCGCTGTTCACGATGGCCGGCGCCCTGCCGCTGCTGCAGGCGGGCCGGGCGGCACGCGCCGCCGAGCCCGACGCGCCGGTGCGCATCGGCTACCTGCCGATCACCGACGCCACGCCGCTGCTGATCGCCCACCACAACGGCCTGTTCGAAAAACGCGGGCTGCGGGTCGAAAAGCCGCGGCGCTTCCGCAGCTGGTCGCAGATCGTCGAGGCCTTCCTGAGCGGCCAGGTGAACGTGGTCCACCTGCTCATGCCCATGACCGTCTGGTCGCGCTACGGCAGCAAGTCCCCGGCCAAGGTGGTCGCCTGGAACCACATGGAAGGCTCCTGCCTGACCGTGCGGCCCGACATCGCCAGCCTGGCCGACCTGGGCGGCACCACGGTCGCCATCCCGTTCTGGTATTCGGTGCACAACATCGTCCTGCAGGCCATGCTGCGCGAGGCCGGTCTGGAATTCATCAGCGACGGCGAACCGACCAAACAGCAGGTCAAGCTGGTGGTCATGTCGCCCGGCGACATGCTGCCCGCCCTGGGCACGAAGCGGATTTCCGGCTACATCGTGGCCGAGCCGTTCAACGCCAAGGCGGAGGAGCTGGGCGTGGGCAAGGTCTGGCGCTTCACCGGCGACGTCTGGCGCAACCACGCCTGCTGCGTGGTCACGATGCACGAGCGCGACCTGCAGGAGCGCCCCGAATGGTCGCAGAAGGCCGTCGACGCCATCGTCGAGGCCCAGGCCTGGACGCGCGGCCACCGCGAGGAAACCGTGAAGATCCTGGAGCGCGGCAACCCCGCCGACTACACCCCGCACGAGCACTCGACCCTGGCGCGGGTGCTGCTGCCCTCGCCCGAGCGCGACGCGGAATACGCCCGCAGCGGCGCGATCCTGCACACCGGCTGGCATGAACAGCGCATCGACTTCCAGCCCTACCCCTTCCCCAGCTACACGGAGAAGCTGGTGGAGCTGCTGAAGACCACCTACGTGCTGGGCGAGAACGCCTTCCTGAAGGACCTGGATCCCGCCGAAGTCGCGCGCGACCTGGTGGACGATCGCTACGTGCGCAAGGCCATCGAGGCCCAGGGCGGGCCGACCGCCTTCGGCATCGAGGGCTACACGCGCACGGAAACCTTCTCGGTCGCCTAGGGCCGAACGGACCCGGAATCCATGAAAACGCGCACCTCCCCGCTGCCCGCCCACAGACGCCTGGCCCTGAGCCTGGGCGGGCTGCTGGTCCTGCTGCTGCTCTGGGCCGCCGGCATCGGCATGATCGGCGAGGAAACGGCCATGGCCGGCCTGTTCTCGCCACTGAAGGCCCTGCCCAGCCTGGCCCACCTGGTCCTGGACAACCAGCTGACGGTGCACACCCTGGTCAGCCTGCGGCGCGTGGCCGTGGGCCTGTTCTGGGCGCTGGTGTTCGGCATCCCCCTGGGGCTGGCCATCGGCGCCTCGCAGAAACTGGAACTGGCGACCAGCGGCGCCTTCCAGTTCCTGCGCATGATCTCGCCCCTGTCCTGGATGCCGGTCGCCGTGATGCTGTTCGGCATCGGCGACGCACCCATCTACTTCCTGCTCAGCTTTGCCGCCGTCTGGCCCATCATCCTGAACACCAGCGCGGGCGTGCGCCAGCTGGATCCGCGCTGGCTGATGCTGGCGCGCAGCCTGAGCGCCACGCGCCGGGAAATCCTCTGGAAGATCGTGATCCCGGGTTCGCTGGGCCACATGCTGACCGGGCTGCGCCTGGCCATCGGCATCGTCTGGATCATCCTGGTGCCCTGCGAGATGCTGGGCGTCAGTTCCGGCCTGGGCTATTTCATCCTGGACACGCGTGACCGGCTGGCCTATTCCGAGCTGATGGCCGTGATCGTGCTGATCGGCGCGCTGGGCTTCCTGCTGGACGCCACCGCGCAGCGGCTGCATCGCCGCTGGGGACGCGGCCGCTGACCGCGCCGGCGATTCAACCGTATCACTGCGTTGGTTCGCCTCGCCGTGCAGGAGCACTGTCTTCGGCTTCCCGCCGCGTGCTCAGGCTGAATCGCCGGCGCGGCGTCAAAGGATTTCCAGCTTCGCCACGCCCAGGGCCAGGGTCTTGGTGCCGGCGTCGCGGAATTCGATGCGCGCCTGGGCGTCGGCGCCGCTGCCGCTCAGCGCCACCACGGTGCCTTCGCCGAAGCGGCCGTGGCGCACCCCCGTGCCGATATGGAAGCATTGTTCGCCCACCGTCACTCCGGAGGACTGCGCGCGGGGCGTGCGCGGCGCGAAGGTGCTGCCCGCCTCGCCCTGCCAGCCGCCCAGGCCGCGCCGGAAGGCGCCGCTCCAGGGCGGCTGGGCGGCGGCCGGGCGCTGGCGCGGCGTGATCCATTTCAGGTGTTCTTCCGGAATCTCGTCCAGGAAGCGCGAGCGCATGCCGTAGCGCGTCTGGCCGTGCAGCATGCGGCTCTGCGCCAGGGTCAGCGTCAGGCGCTCGCGCGCCCGCGTGATGGCCACGTACATCAGGCGGCGTTCCTCTTCCAGGCCGCCCGCGTCCAGCAGGCTGTTTTCATGAGGGAACAGGCCCTCTTCCAGCCCGGTGATGAACACCGCGTCGAATTCCAGGCCCTTGGCCGCGTGCACGGTCATGAGCTGCACGGCGTCCTCGCCGGCCTGCGCCTGGTTGTCGCCGGCCTCCAGCGAGGCATGGCTGAGGAAGGCGCCCAGGGGCGACATCACGGCCGGCGCGGGCTGCGCGCCGGCGCCGAAGGCCGAGTCCTGCGCATCGGCCGCCACGTCGGCGGCGATGGCCGCGCCTTCGGGAATGCGGCCGGCGGGCAGGCCCTGGAAGCCTTCCTCGGCCACGAAGGCGGCGGCGGCGTTGACCAGTTCCTGGAGGTTTTCCAGGCGGTCCTGGCCCTCGCGGTCGGCCCGGTAATGGGCCTCGAGGCCGCTGCGGTGCACCACGTGGCCGATCAGTTCGGGCAGGTCCAGCGTCCGGGCTTCCTCGGCCAGTTCGCGGATCAGGGTGGCGAAGCGGGCCAGGCTGGCACCCGCCTTGCCCGGCACGAAGGCGACCGCGCCGGCCAGGCTGGAACCCTGCTGCGCGGCCATGTCGGCCTGCTGTTCCAGGGTGCGCGCGCCGATGCCGCGCGTGGGGAAGTTCACCACCCGCATCCAGGACGTGTCGTCGTCCGGATTGTCGATCAGGCGCAGATAGGCCAGGACGTCCTTGACTTCCTTGCGTTCGAAGAACCGCTGGCCGCCGTAGACCCGGTACGGCACCCGGGCGGAGAACAGGGCGTGCTCGATCGGGCGCGACTGGGCGTTGCTGCGGTACAGGATGGCGATCTCGTGGGCCGGCCGGCCTTCGCGGATCAGGGCGCGGACCTCGTCCACCAGCCACTGGGCCTCCAGCGCGTCGGACGCCTGCTCGACCACGCGCAGGGGCTCGCCCTCGCCCGCGTCGGTCCACAGGTTCTTGCCCAGGCGATTGTTGTTGTGCGTGATCAGGGCGTTGGCCGAATCCAGGATGTGGCCGTGCGAACGGTAGTTCTGTTCCAGCCGGATGACGCGGCCCTGGGCGTGGCGCTGCTCGAAGTCGGCCATGTTGCCGACGTTCGCCCCGCGAAAGGCGTAGATGGACTGGTCGTCGTCGCCCACCGCGAACACCGGCGTGCGCGCGCCCGCCAGCAGCATCAGCCAGCGGTACTGCAGGACGTTGGTGTCCTGGAATTCGTCGACCAGGATCTGCTGGAAGCGACGCTGGTAGTGTTCGCGGATCGGCGCCTCGCGCTGCAGCAGTTCGTAGGCGCGCAGCAGCAGTTCACCGAAATCGACCACGCCCTCGCGTTCGCACTGGTCCTGGTAGCGCTGGTACAGGTCCGCCAGCCGCCGGGCGTGGGGATCGCGCGCGTCCAGGTCGCCCGGGCGCAGGCCGTCTTCCTTGGCGCCGTTGATCATGCGCTGCACGTCGCGCGGGGGAAAGCGCTCGTCGTCGATGCCTGCGGCCTTCAGCATGCGCTTGATGGCCGAGAGCTGGTCGGCGCTGTCCAGGATCTGGAATGCCTGCGGCAGCCCGGCCTCGCGGTGGTGCGCGCGCAGCAGCCGGTTGCACAGGCCGTGGAAGGTCCCGACCCACATGCCCCGGGTATTGATGGGCAGCAGCGCCGACAGCCGCGTCAGCATTTCCCGCGCGGCCTTGTTGGTGAAGGTGACGGCCAGCAAGCCATGGGGGCCGACCTGCCCGGTCTGGATCAGCCAGGCCATGCGGGTGGTCAGGACGCGGGTCTTGCCGCTGCCGGCGCCAGCCAGCACCAGCGCGTGTTCGGCGGGCAAGGTGACGGCGGCCCGCTGCTGCGGATTCAACCCTTCGAGCATCCCCATCATGCCGCGTAGCGCCCGAGCCGGAGGGCGAACTGTTCCAGGCCGTCGATGCCGCTGGCCTGGGCGCGCTGGCACCAGGCGCGCAGGTCAGCCAGCAGCTGTTCGCTGCTGGCGCTGGAGGATTCCCACAGGGCCGTCAGTTCGCGGCGCATCTGCACCAGGGTCGAGAGCGCGGGCGCGAGCGACAGGGCGCGGTCCACCTGGGCCCGTTCCTGGGGCGCCAGCGCGGCGGCGTCGCGCACCAGCCATTTGCGGCAGCGCCGCAGCAGCAGGCGTTCGCCGCGCCGCTGGCGCAGCTTGAGCGCCTTGAGCTCATGCGCCACGGCGGCCTTGACCACCCCGGAATAGCGGGCCAGGACTTCGTAGCGGTGGGCGATGATGCCCTGGAGCTGGTCCTGCCCCAGCATGCCGGCGGCGTCCGGCGCCCGCAGCCTCAGCCGGGGGGCGACCCGGCGCACCTGGGCCAGGCCCAGGGCCTGCAGGATGCGGATGTAGGCCCAGCCCAGGTCGAACTCATACCAGCGCGAGGAGAATTTCGCCGAGGTCCCGTAGGCGTGGTGGTTGTTGTGCAGTTCTTCCCCGCCGATCAGCAGGCCCCAGGGCACGACATTGGTGCTGTCGTCCGGGCAGGCGAAATTGCGGTAGCCCCAGGCGTGGCCCAGGCCGTTGACCACGCCGGCCGCCCAGAACGGGATCCAGGCCATCTGCACCGCCCAGACCGTGAGGCCCAAGACGCCGAACAGGGCAAGGTCCGCGGCCAGCATCAGGCCCACGCCCAGCAGGTTGTGGCGGCTGTACAGGTGGCGCTCGATCCAGTCGTCGGGCGCGCCGTGGCCGTAGCGCGCCAGGGTTTCGGCGTTGCGGGCCTCGTCGCGGTAGAGTTCCGCCCCGCGGAAGAAGACCTGGGCCAGGCCGAACACGGCGGGCGAATGCGGGTCGCCTGCCCGTTCGCACTTGGCGTGGTGCTTGCGGTGGATGGCGACCCATTCGCGGGTCACCATGCCGGTGGTCATCCACAGCCAGAAGCGGAAGAAATGCGCCACGGCGGGATGCAGGTCCAGCCCCCTGTGCGCCTGGCTGCGATGCAGGTACAGGGTCACCGCCGCGATGGTGACGTGGGTCAGCGCCAGCGTCACGCCGACCAGGGCCCAGGGGCCCAGGTCCAGCATGCCGCCCTGAAGAAAGGAAAGCCAGGTGTTCATCGTGTCCGGGCCGCGCCCGCGTGGTACTGAAAGGTGTTTTCAGTGTAGCCCACGCGGTTTTCCCACGTCAGGGGGAGAACCCCGACGCGGGCACGTCCGCGACGGTCCTCAGGCGGGATCGTCGGAAACGGGATTGTCGGCCGCTTCGGCCTCGGCTGACCGGTCGGCGGCTTGATCTGTCACCGAATCTGCCTCTCCGCCTGCGGCCTTGTCCGCCTGACCCGGAGCCATTACCGCCGCCGGCCGCTCGGCCTTGGCACGCTGCATCACGGCGGCGAAGAAGCCGTCGGTGCCGTGGACGTCGGGGCGCAGCCGCAGGTACGGACCATCCAGGGCCACCGCGATGTCCCGGTCGGCCAGGATGGCGCCGGCGTCCAGCAAGGAGAATTCCGGGTGCTCGGCCAGGAAGGCCTCGACCTGCAGCTCGTTTTCCTCCGGCAGGATGCTGCAGCTGGCGTACACCAGCCGTCCGCCCGGCATCACGCAGGCGGCGGCGTCGCGCAGGATCGCCGCCTGGGTCTCGCGCAGCTGGGCCAGGGATTCGGGGTGCTGGCGCCATTTCAGGTCGGGATTGCGGCGCAGCGTGCCCAGGCCGCTGCACGGCGCGTCCACCAGCACGCGGTGGGCCTTGCCGCGCAGCCGCTTGACGCGCTGGTCGTTGCGTTCCGCGATGGCCACCGGCACGATGTTGGACAGGCCGCTGCGCGCGAAGCGCGGCTTGGCCCGGGCCAGGCGGGCGGCCGACACGTCGAAGGCGTACAGGCGCCCGGTGGATCGCATCAGCGCGCCCAGCAGCAGGGTCTTGCCCCCCGCCCCGGCGCAGTAGTCGATGACCATCTCGCCGCGCCGGGGCGCCACCAGCGCCGCCAGCAGCTGGCTGCCCTCGTCCTGGACCTCGATCTCGCCGCGCTCGAAGGCGCCCCAGCGGTTGACGGGCGGGCGCCCCTGGATGCGGATGCCCCAGGGGGAATACGGCGTCGGCCGCGCCGCCCAGCGGGCCTCGGGGCCGTCGGCCCAGGCGGCCAGCAGGGCCTCGCGCTCGGCCTTGAGCGGATTGATCCGCAGGTCCAGGGGCGCGGGCGCGTTCAGCGCCTGCAGCAGGGATTCGGCGTCCGGCAGGACCGCCAGGCGCTCGTCCAGCCAGTCCGGCACGCTGTGGCGCACCGCCCGGGGCAGGCCGGCGGCGGACAGGGACAGGACGTGGTCCAGCCAGGCGCGCTCTTGCTCGTCCAGGCCGGTGTCCAGGGTCTCGCGCGGCCAGACGGCCGCCAGGCCCAGCACCGCCAGGCGCCGCGTGCCCGAACCCGCGCCGATTTCCGCGAACTGCCGGTAGCGCCGCAGGTGGCGCAGCACGTCGAACACCGCCTCGGCGATTTCGCCCCGGTCGCGCAGCCCGGCGTTGGCGTGGGCGCGGAACCAGTGCGACAGCACGGCGTCGGCCGGGTACTTCCATTGCAGGACCTCGCCCAGCACCTGGCGCACCTGCTCGATGCGCGCCGCCGCCATGACGTAGGGCCGCGCGGGCTGGCCGGCGGCCGGCTTGCCGCGTCCGGCGTCCTTGCTCCGGGGCGGCCGGGAACGGGTCTTGTCCCGCGTGTCATTCCTGCTCATGGTGATCCTCCTGGAAAAGCGCCGGACCGGCCCAGGCGCGGTGCGGCGCGCCCTCGACCGAAACCCGGCCGTCCGCCTGCAGCCGCACGCGGCCCTGCGCCAGCCAGCGCAGCACCTGAACGTACATCCGGTGCTCGACCGGCAGCAGCCGGGCCGCCAGCGTATCGGGCGTGTCGCCGGCCAGCACCGGGATGGCGCCCTGGGCGATGATCGGCCCGTGGTCCAGCACCGGCGTGACGAAATGCACGGTGCAGCCGTGCCATTGCACGCCCTGGGCCAGGGCCTGGGCATGGGTGTGCAGGCCGGGGAAGGCCGGCAGCAGCGAAGGATGGATGTTGACGATGCGGCCGTCGAAATGGCGCACGAAGTCGGCGCCCAGCACCCGCATGAAGCCGGCCAGCAGGATGTAGTCGGGCGCCAGGGCGTCCAGCCGCGTCCGCAGGGCGGCGTCGAAGGCCTCGCGGCTGCCGAAATCGCGATGCGCGAGGACTTCGGCGGACAGGCCGCGCGCGCGCGCCCAGTCCAGCCCCGCCGCGTCGGCGCGGTTGGACAGCACGGTGCAGATGTCGACGGGCAGGCCTTCGGCCGCGACGGTCTCGGCCAGCGCCTGCATGTTCGAGCCGCGGCCCGAAATCAGGATGGCCACCCGGATCGGCCGGTCGGGGGAATGCGGCATGCGCAGGGTCTCCAGTGAAAAAGGAGTGATGACGGCCCGGCGGGAATCCTGGGCATAAACGCAAAATTGTAAACTCTCGCCTGTGAATACCGAACTCCGCCTCTATCGCCACCTGCCCCGGCACGATTCCACGGCTCCCAGCGCCGTGACCATCGGCAATTTCGATGGCGTGCACCGGGGCCATCAGGCCATCCTCGCCCAGGTCCGGGAACAGGCCGGCGCGCTCGGGCTCGTGCCCACCGTGATGACCTTCGCGCCCCATCCGCGCGCCTTCTTCGCCCGCAAGGGGCAGCGCCCGGAACTGATCCCCACGCAGATCAGTTCCCTGCGCGACAAGGCCGTCCTGCTGGCCGAACACGGCATGCGCCAGATCGTGATCCAGCGCTTCGACCAGCGCCTGGCCGACATGGGCGCCGAGGACTTCATCCGCCGGCTGCTGGTGCGCGGCCTGAACACCCGCTGGCTGCTGGTCGGCGAAGACTTCCGCTACGGCCACAAGCGCAGCGGCGACATCGAGCTGCTGCGCCGCATGGGACGGGAACACGGCTTCCAGGTGCGGACCCTGGCCGACGTCGGCGACGACCAGGGCCAGCGCATTTCCAGTTCCGCGCTGCGCACCGCGCTGGCGGTGGGCAACCTGGAACGCAGCGGCGAACTGCTGGGCGCCCCCTACCGCATCGGCGGACACGTCATCCACGGCCGCAAGCTGGGCCGCGACCTGGGCTTTCCGACCCTGAACCTGCGCGTGCCCGACCCCTGTGCGGCCCGCTCCGGCATCTACGTGGTGCGCGTGCACGGGCTGGACGAACGGCCGCTGCCGGGCGTCGCCAGCCTGGGCGTGCGCCCCACCGTCACCCGCGACGGCGCGCTGTTGCTGGAGACGCACATCCTCGATCGGCGGGTGGACGCCTACGGTAAACTGGTGTGCGTCGAATTCCTCGAGTTCCTGCGCGACGAGGAATCCTTTCCCGACCTGACCACCCTGACCGCCGCCATCCGCCAGGATGCGCAAGGCGCTCGCGACTATTTTGCCTCCCATGGACTATAGAGACACCCTGAACCTGCCCGAATCCCCCTTTCCCATGCGCGGCGACCTGCCCAAGCGCGAGCCGGGCTGGATCAAGGAATGGGAGGAAAAAGGCATCTACAAGCGGCTGCGCGACGCCCGCCGGGGCGAGCCCCTGTTCATCCTGCACGACGGCCCGCCCTACGCCAACGGCAAGATCCACATCGGCCACGCGGTCAACAAGATCCTCAAGGACATGATCGTCAAGAGCCGCCAGCTCGAAGGGTTCGACGCGGTGTACGTGCCGGGCTGGGACTGCCACGGCCTGCCGATCGAGAACGCCATCGAAAAGCTGCACGGCCGCAACCTGCCGCGCGACGAGATGCAGGCCAGAAGCCGCGCCTTTGCCACCGAGCAGATCGCGCAGCAGATGACGGACTTCAAGCGCCTGGGCGTGCTGGGCGACTGGGACCACCCCTACAAGACCATGAACCACGCCAACGAGGCGCTGGAACTGCGCGCCTTGAAGAAAGTCATGGAACGCGGCTTCGTCTACCGCGGCCTCAAGCCCGTGTACTGGTGCTTCGACTGCGCCTCGTCGCTGGCCGAGTTCGAGATCGAATACGCCGACAAGAAAAGCCAGACGCTGGACGTGATGTTCCCGGCGGCCGATCCCGGCAGGCTGGCCGCCGCCTTCGGCCTGGACCGGCTCGACAAGGAAGCCTTCATCGTCATCTGGACGACCACGGCCTGGACCATCCCCGCCAACCAGGCGCTCAACGTCAACCCGGCGCTCGAATACAGCCTGGTCGACACCGAACGCGGCCTGCTCGTCGTCGCCTCGGCGCTGGTCGAAAAATGCCTCGAACGCTGGCAGCTGCAGGGCCGGGTCGTCGCCACGGCCCAGGGCGAAAAGCTCGACCACATGCCCTTCCGGCATCCGCTGGCGCACGTGGACAAGGGCTATGACCGCATCTCGCCCGTCTATCTGGCCGACTACGCCACGGCCGAGGACGGCACGGGGATCGTGCACTCGTCGCCCGCCTACGGCATGGACGACTTCAACTCCTGCATGTCCAACGGCCTGGCCTACGAGGACATCCTCAACCCCGTGCAGGGCCACGGCGTGTACGCGGACGATCTGCCGCTGTTCGGCGGCCAGCACATCTGGAAGGCCGTGCCCGCCATCCTCGACGCGCTGAAATCCGCGGGCCGCCTGATGGACACCACCACCATCACCCACAGCTACCCGCACTGCTGGCGCCACAAGACGCCGGTGATCTACCGCGCCGCCGCGCAGTGGTTCATCCGCATGGACGAGGGCGAGGGCGTGTTCACCGACCCGGCCCAGAAGCCCGCGAAGACGCTGCGCCAGATCGCGCTCGACGCCATCGAGCAGACCCGCTTCTACCCCGAAAACGGCAAGATCCGCCTGCGCGACATGATCGCGGGCCGGCCCGACTGGTGCATCTCGCGCCAGCGCAGCTGGGGCGTGCCCATCCCGTTCTTCCTGCACGTGGACACGGGCGAGCTGCACCCGCGCACGATGGAGATCATCGACCAGGCGGCCGACATGATCGAACAGGGCGGCGTGGAGGCCTGGAGCCGCGTGACGGCCGAGGACATCCTGGGCGCCGAGGACGCCGGGCGCTACACCAAGAGCACCGACATCCTGGAAGTCTGGTTCGACTCGGGCTCCACCTTCTGGCACGTGATGCGCGGCTCGCATCCGGCCATGCACCACGACAGCGGCCCCGAGGCCGACCTGTACCTCGAAGGCCACGACCAGCACCGGGGCTGGTTCCACAGTTCGCTGCTGCTGGCCTCGGCCATCTTCGGCCGCGCGCCCTACCGCGGGCTGCTGACCCACGGCTTCACCGTGGACGGCCAGGGCAAGAAGATGAGCAAGTCGCTGGGCAACACCGTGGCGCCGCAGGACGTGAGCGGCAAGATGGGCGCCGAGATCATCCGCCTGTGGGTGGCCTCGACCGACTACTCGGGCGACCTGGGCATCGACGACAAGATCCTGGCGCGCGTGGTGGACAGCTACCGCCGCATCCGCAACACGCTGCGCTTCCTGCTGGCCAACACCAGCGATTTCGACGCGGCCCGGGACGCCGTGGCCTACGGGGATCTGCTGGAAATCGACCGCTACGCCCTGGCGCGCGCGGCCCAGCTGCAACAGGAAATCCTCGGCCACTACCAGGTCTATGAATTCCACCCCGTGGTCGCCAAGCTGCAGCTGTTCTGCTCCGAGGACCTGGGCGGCTTCTACCTCGACGTGCTCAAGGACCGCCTCTACACCACGGCCCCCAAGAGCCTGGCGCGGCGCAGCGCCCAGACCGCGCTGCACCAGATCACCCACGCGCTGCTGCGCTGGATGGCCCCGTTCCTGTCGTTCACGGCCGAGGAGGCCTGGAAGGTCTTCGGCGCCGGCGACAGCATCTTCCTGGAAACGTTCACCACCCTGCCCGAGGGCGACGAGGCGCTGCGGGCCAAATGGACGCGCATCCGCGAAATCCGCGACCTGGTCAACAAGGACATCGAGGCCGTGCGCGCCGAAGGCAAGGTCGGCGCCTCGCTGCAGGCCGAAGTGACCGTCTCGGCCCAGGCCGAGGACCTGGCCCTGCTGCAGTCGCTGGAAGACGACCTGAAGTTCGTCTTCATCACCTCGGCGGCCCGGGCCGTGGCGGGCGACGGCGACCTGGAGATCGAGGTGCGGGCCACGACGCACGAGAAATGCGGCCGCTGCTGGCACCACCGCGCCGACGTCGGCCGCGTTCCGGCGCACCCGGAACTGTGCGGCCGCTGCGTGGACAACCTGTACGGCGATGGCGAAGCCCGCGTCCATGCCTGATCCGGCCGCGCCGCGCGCGGCCCGCCTGAGGCCGCTCGCCGGCTGGCTGGCCTGGGCGCTGGTCCTGGTGCTGCTGGACCAGGCGACCAAGGCCTGGATCTCGGGTTCGCTGGGCTACGGACAGCGCATCCCCGTGCTGCCGCCCGTCTTCGACCTGACCCTGCTGCACAACACCGGCGCGGCCTTCAGCTTCCTGGCCGACGGCGGCGGCGCGCAGCGCTGGCTGTTCACCGGCATCGCCGCGGCCGCCGCCGTCCTGATCCTGCGCTGGCTCTACACCCACGCGACGGAGCGCCTGCTGTGCGCGGCCCTGGCGAGCATCCTGGGCGGCGCGCTGGGCAACGCCATCGACCGCCTGCAGCACGGCCACGTCGTGGATTTCCTGCTGTTCCACTGGCGCGACTGGTACTTCCCGGCCTTCAACCTGGCCGACGTGGCCATCACCTGCGGGGCCGCGCTGCTGATCCTGGACGAAATCCTGCGCGCCCGCCGCGCGCGCCCTTCCTGAAGGAGGCTCCCATGGACCTGTCGGGCAAACGCATCATCCTGGGGCTGACGGGCGGCATCGCCTGCTACAAATCGGCCGAACTGCTGCGCCGCATGCAGGACGAGGGCGCCACGGTGGACGTGGTGATGACCGAGGCCGCCACCCGCTTCATCACGCCGGCCACCATGCAGGCCCTATCGGGACGCCCCGTCTGGGTGGACGCCTGGGACGCCCGCATGGACAACCGCATGGCGCACATCAACCTGACGCGCGGCGCCGACGCGGTCCTGGTGGCGCCGGCCAGCACCGATTTCCTGGCTCGCGCCGCCCACGGCCTGGCCGACGATCTGCTGACCACCCTGTGCGTGGCGCGCGGCGCCGTGCCGCTGCTGGCCGCGCCGGCCATGAACCATGAAATGTGGACCCATCCGGCCACCCAGCGCAACGCGGCACAGCTGCGCGCCGACGGCGTGACGCTGATTGGCCCCGACGCCGGCCCGCAGGCCTGCGGCGAGACCGGCTCGGGCCGCATGATGGAGCCCGACAGGATCCTGCGCGCCCTGATCGCCTTCTTCCAGCCCAAGTCGCTGGCGGGCCGCCGCGTGCTGCTCACGGCCGGCCCCACCAGCGAGACCATCGACCCGGTGCGGGTGCTGACGAACCGCTCGTCCGGCCGCATGGGCTACGCCCTGGCCCGGGCGGCGGCGGAAGCCGGGGCGGACGTCACCCTGGTATCCGGCCCGACCGCGCTGCCCTGCCCGGACGGCGTCGAGCGCATCGCCGTGCGCGCCGCCGCCGACATGCACGCCGCCGTGATGGCGCGCGCGGACCAGGCCGACCTGTTCATCGCCGTCGCGGCCGTGGCCGACTGGGGCGTCGCCAACCCTTCGGACGTCAAGCTCAAGAAGCAGCCCGGCGGCCAGCCGCCGCGGCTGGACTTCGTCCAGAACCCCGACATCCTGGCCGAGGTCGCCGCCCTGCCCGGCGGCCCCTGGTGCGTGGGCTTCGCCGCCGAGACCGACCATCTGGCCGAACATGCCCAGGCCAAGCGCGCGCGCAAGGGCATCCCCGCCATCATCGGCAATCTGGCCCAGGATGCCATGGACGCGGAAGACACCGAACTGGTGATCTTCGACGACGCCGGCGCCCACCCCCTGTCCCGCCAGCCCAAGCTGCGGGCCGCCCGGCAGCTGATCGCCTGGATCGCCGGGCGCCTGCCCCGCTGACGCCCGATTCCCCCCGGAACGCGCGCCTCCCCGGCAGCGCGCCCGCCCCTTTTCACCACGGACCCTCACCACCATGCAACGACGACTCATCCAGGCCCGCATCGTCAACCCCCTGCTGGGCACGGACGCGGTTCCCCTGCCCGACTACGCCACGGGCGGTTCCGCCGCCCTGGACCTGCGGGCCTGCCTGGAAACGCCGCAGACCCTGGCCCCCGGCGCGCGGCTGCCCGTACCCACCGGCCTGGCCCTGAACATGATGGACCCTGGCCTGGTGGCGATCGTGGCCTCGCGCTCGGGCCTGTCCTTGAAGCACGGCATCCGCGTCGCCCAGGGCATCGGCGTCATCGACGCCGACTACCACGGCGAAATCAAGGTCCTGCTGACCAACGACAGCGACACGCCCTACGACATCCAGCCCGGCGAACGCATCGCCCAGCTGCTGTTCCAGCCGGTCGTGCAGGTCGGGCTGCACGTGGTCGAATCCTTCGACACGGTCACCGAGCGCGGCGAAGGCGGCTTCGGCAGCACCGGGCGGCATTGAACCGCGGACCGCGCATCCGGATATTCCGCGCCGAATATCCGGGACGCCGACGCGGATGGATTTTTAGATCAGGGTTTATACCGATCTACCATGAAGGAAATCCGCCTGGATTCAAATCCGGAACCAGGCCGGGAATCCTGGCGACGATGCCTCCATCCGGCCGCGCACCACGCGGAATCATGCCGGGCCGGACAATAAAAATGTGTTTTTTCAACGGCTTATCATGGAATCCTCGATGCCTGTCGCCCTCTTCCGGCTCAGGGTTTATCCCAGTTCTTACAAAAAATATTATCAATATATTATGTAGCCAGTCCAAAATGACTGAATCGGCTTGAAACCCCGCGGGCATCCATCTAGGCGATATCCCTGGTTGCACTCGCGGATTTCAGATGGTTATACTTCGCCCGTCCTTCAGGTTGCTCCTTTTCTTTTCCGACGAGGTTTACCTGATCGACGGGGTTAACCAGATTCCTCGCACGGCCCTGCCGGCCTTCCGGCGGCATGGCCCGAGAGGCCCAGGTCCTCTTTCCACCGAGACAAGGGAATCCCCGGAAAGAGGCCGATTGCATCGCACGCGCTCTACCCGACCCATCACGCGATTGGATCCGTCACAAAGGAGAATCCAGACATGAGCAGGCTGACCAAACTTTCCACCCTCACCGCAGCGATCCTGCTGGCGACCGGCGCCGGGACGGCGATGGCCGCCGACGGTCCGATCAAGATCGGCGTGCAGGCCCCCATCACCGGCGAATACGCCGCCGAGGGCCAGGGCATCGAAAACGGCGTGCAACTGCTGGTCAAGCAGCAGAACGCGGCGGGCGGCCTGCTGGGCCGCCAGATCCAGGTGATCGTGTGCGACGACGAGGGCAAGGCCTCGCAGGCCGCCATCTGCGGCCGCAAGCTGGTGAACGACGGCGTGATCGCGGTGATCGGCACCTACACCAGCGGCGCCGCCCTGGCCGCCGCCCCGATCTATTCCGCCGCCAACGTCATCCAGACCTCCGACGGCACCAGCGACGAACTGACCCAGCGCGGCTGGAAGACCTTCTTCCGCAACGCGCCGCCCAACAGCGACGAAGCCGTCTTCGCCGCCAACTACATGGTCAACGTCAAGAAGTACCAGCGCATCGCGGTGCTGAGCGACCACTCCAGCTACGCCACCGGCCTGGCCCAGAGCGTCAAGAAGGCGGTCCAGGACCAGAAGGGCAACCTCGTGGCCGACGACTTCATCAACGCCGGCACCCAGGACTACAGCGCCGTGCTGACCAAGCTGAAGTCCAAGAACCCGGACGTCCTGTTCTTCTCGGGCTACTACACCGACGGCGGCCTGATCCGCGCGCAGATGAAGCAGCTCGGTATGGACGCGGTCTTCATCGGCGGCGACGCCAACCAGAACGCGGCCTTCGCCAAGATCGCCGGCAACGCGGCCCAGGGCGCCATCATCGTCAACGTGCCCGCGCCGGAAAACCTGCCCTACCCGGAAGCCAAGAAGTTCCTGGCCGACTACACCCAGGCCTTCGGCTCGGCGCCCCCCAGCATCTACACCTTCACCAACGCCGACGGCCTGCGCGCGGTCTTCGCCGCCATCGAAGCCACCAAGAGCGCGGATACCGCCAAGCTCATCCCCTGGCTGCACGACATGAAGCAGCCCTTCCCCGGCCTGACCGGTCCCTTCACCTGGGATGACAAGGGCGAACGCATCGGCAGCCCGATGTCCGCCTTCGAAGTCCAGGCCGACGGCAGCTACAAGACCGTCTACCCGACGAACTGAGCCTGCCGCCCGACGGCGCCCGCGCCCCCCGGCCGGGCGCCGTTCTTTCCGCCTTGCCCGGCTCCGGGCGGCGCGCCTGCCGCGACGCGGCTCTCTCTGGAAACCGATCGATGGACTTTATCCTCCAGCAATTCATCAATGGGGTGACGGTCGGCGGCATCTACGCGCTGATCGCGCTGGGCTACACCATGGTCTACGGGGTGCTCAAGCTGATCAACTTCGCCCACGGCGACCTGTGCATCCTGGGCGCCTTCATCGGCCTGACCACCCTGACCTCCGGCGTCTTCGGCGGCCTGTCCACGCCGGTCCTGCTGATCCTGGCGTTCCTGATCGCCATGATCGCGGTGGCCGTGGCCGGCACCCTGCTCGACCAGTTCGCCTACAAGCCCCTGCGCAAGGCCCCCCGCCTGTCGGCCGTGGTGTCGGCCCTGGGCGCCTCGATGCTGATCCAGAACGGCATCATGCTGATCTGGAGCCCGAACGTCCAGGTCTTCCCCAACAACCTCCTGCCCAACATCAACTGGGAGATCGGCGGGGCCCACATCAGCTTCGTCCAGTTGCTGATCATCGTCGGCGCCTTCGTGCTGATGGCCGCGCTGTACTTCTTCGTGCACCATACCCGCGTGGGCACCGCCATCCGCGCCACCGCCATCGACCAGGACGCCGCGCGCCTGATGGGGGTCAACGTCAACCGCGTGATCGCCATGGTCTTCATCATCGGTCCGGTCCTGGGCGCGGTGGGCGGCCTGTTCATCGGCCTGTACTACCGCCAGACCTACTTCACGATGGGCTGGTCCTACGGCCTGAGCGCCTTCATCGCGGCCATCATCGGCGGCATCGGCAACATCCCCGGCGCCATGCTGGGCGGGCTGGTGCTGGGCCTGTTCAACGCCTTCGCCGCCGGCTACGTCTCCAGTTCCTGGCAGGACGCCATTACCTTCGCCCTGCTGATCGCCATCCTGCTGGTGCGTCCCACCGGCCTGCTGGGCGAACGCGTCGCGGAAAAGGTGTAATCCATGGACAAACACATGAACCAAGCCTCTCCGGCCACCCCCTCGGGCACGGCCCGCGCGCTGCGCCTGGCCGGCCCCGCGCTGTGGATCCTGGGCCTGCTCATCCCGCAGCTGCTGTCGCCCGCCTGGATCACCATCGGCGGCATCTTCGCCATCTACGCCATCGTCGCCCTGTCCCAGGACATCGTGCTGGGACGCGCCGGGATGTACGACATGGGCCACGCGGTCTTCTTCGGCATCGGCGCCTACACCTGCGCGATCCTGTCGCTGTCCTTCAACTGGCCCGTCCTCTGGACCATCCCGGTGGCGATCGTGCTGGCCGCGGCCCTGGGCGCCATCCTGTCGGCGCCCATCGTCAAGCTGCGCGGCGACTACCTGCTGGTGGTCACGATCGGCTTCAACGCCATCTTCGTGCTGGCCATGCAGAACAACCTGTTCGGCCTGACCGGCGGCGCCGACGGACTGTTCGGCGTCAGCGGCCCGACGTTCTTCGGCCATATGTTCGGCACCCAGAGCGACCTGTTCTACCTGAACTGGGTCGTCCTGGCCGTGGTCCTGTGGCTGATGGGCAACCTGGACCGCTCCTCGCTGGGGCGCACGTTCCGCTACATCAAGCACGACGAGCTGGCGGCCACCACCCTGGGGGTCAACGCCCGCAACTACAAGGTCGCCGCCTTCGCCCTGGCGGCCGGGTTCGCCGGGCTGGCCGGCACGCTCTTCGCCATGCAGCTGTCGGCCGTCAGCCCGGGTTCGTTCCGCTTCACCGATTCGGTGGTGCTCTTCGCCATCGTGCTGGTCGGCGGCCAGGCCTCCGTGCCCGGCGTGCTGCTGGGCACCGCCATGATGTTCGTGGTGCCGCAGATCTTCACCGAATTCGCCCAATACCGCTATCTGGCCTTCGGCGTGGCGATGATCCTCGTCATGATCCTGCGTCCGCAAGGCATCTGGCCGGCTCGCAAGGGGGTCATATGAACACCGCTGTTTCCCAGCAATCCGGCGGCGACGCCGACGTCCTGCTCGAACTCGACGGCATCGGCATCAGCTTCGGCGGCCTGCGCGCGGTCGACGACCTCAGCTTCAAGATCCGGCGCGGCGAGATCGTCGGCCTGATCGGCCCCAACGGCGCCGGCAAGACCACGGTGTTCAACATGATCACCGGGGTCTACCGGCCCACCGACGGCCACATCCGCTGGCATGGCCGCGACATCACGGGGCTCGCCCCGCACCGCATCGCCGAGGCCGGCATCCGCCGCACCTTCCAGACCATCCGCCTGTTCCAGGACATGACGGTGCTGGAAAACGTGATCGCCGGCCAGCACCTGCGGATGCGCCAGTCCTGGTGGCAGGGCCTGCTGAACACGCCCGCCCAGCGCCGCGAGGAACGCGAACTGGTCGAGCGCGCGATGACGGTGCTGCGCCAGCTCGACCTGGCCGACGTGGCCCAGGAAATCGCCACATCCCTGCCCTACGGCGCCCAGCGCCGCGTCGAAATGGCCCGCACGCTGGTGGCCGAGCCCGAGCTCATCATCCTGGACGAACCGGCCGCCGGCCTGAACGAACAGGAATCGGCCGGCCTGAACGACACCATCCGCGCCATCCGCGACGCCGGCGTCACCGTGATCCTGGTGGAACACGACATGAGCGTGGTGATGAACGTCACCGACAACATCGTCGTGATCAACTTCGGCAAGAAGATCGCCGAGGGCAAGCCCGCCGAGATCCGCAGCAATCCGCTCGTCATCGAGGCCTATCTGGGCCAGGACGACGACGAGGACGACCCGCTGATGAACGCCGTACAAGACCAGGTGAACGCATGACCGCTCCTCTGCTCCAGATCGAAGACCTGCGCGTCAGCTACGGTCACATCCAGGCCCTCAAGGGCATTTCCCTGCAAGTCCAGGAAAAGGAGGTCGTGGCCATCCTGGGCGCCAACGGCGCCGGCAAGACCACGCTGATGCGCACCCTCAGCGGCCTGATCACCCCGCAGTCGGGCAAGATCACCTTCGCCGGGCACGACACCACCCGCATGGGCGCCGACCGCATCGTGCGCCTGGGCATCGGCCAGTCCCCCGAGGGACGCCGCGTCTTCGGCACCCTGTCGGTGGCGGAAAACCTGCGCATGGGCGGCTTCACGCGCCCGACCGCCGAGATCGACGAAAGCTGCGAGCACGTCTACAAGATCTTCCCGCGCCTGCACGAACGCCGCGACCAGCTCGCCGGCACGCTGTCGGGCGGCGAACAGCAGATGCTGGCCATCGGCCGCGCCCTGGTGACCAAGCCGCGCCTGCTGCTGCTGGACGAACCCAGCCTGGGCCTGGCCCCGATCATCGTGCGCAACATCTTCCAGGTGCTGCGCGAGGTGCGCGACACCGGCGTCACGATCCTGATCGTGGAACAGAACGCCCGCATGGCGCTCAAGCTGGCCGACCGCGGCTACGTGCTGGAAGTCGGCAAGCTGTCGCACGAGGGCTCCTCGCGCGAACTGCTGTCCTCGCCGGAGATCCAGGCGGCGTATCTGGGGCACTAAGCCAGCAACCGGACGGGCCGCCCCTGTCCGGTCAGCAGCGCGGCGGCTTGCTGATCAAACGTCACGAAAATATCGCCGCCCAGCATGGCGCCTTCATGGGCCATGACACCGTCCGCGAAATCTCCACCGGCGTCGAGCATGGCAAGCCCCGCTTCGACGGCCAGGGAATCGGTCACGACATTGGCTGCGGACAGCAACGCCCGGATGGTGGCGGAGACGTCTTCCCTGGACAGCTTCGCCCCCCGGCGCAATATCCAGACCAGTTCGCACAGCGACGGCAGAGGCACGGCAATCCGGGAGGCTGTCCGCAGCATCTCGCGGGCGGCCCGACTCTGCGCCGGATCGTCTTGCAGCACTGCACGGGCCAGGACATTGGTATCCGCGGTGATTTTCATTTTTCACCATCCGGCAACCCGGACCAGCCCTGGGCGGAGATTTCATCCATGTCCTTGATTGTCAGCGGCCTGGGCAGATGCACCTTGCCATCGAGGGCACGTAGAAAGTCGTCGATGGTGCCGGTGGGCTGCGCGGCTCTGATCCGAAGTTCCCTCCCAGGCAGTTTGTCGATTTCCACCCGTTCCCCCGGCTTGATGCCCAGAAACTGAAGCAGGTCCCGCTTGAGCGTGATCTGGCCTTTCATCGTGACGAGCAGTGAAGACATTCGACCGACCTCCAGTCTCTTGAACCATTCGTAGTAATTGAAAATTACATTACTTTTGGGCATATGTCCACCAGCAGGGAAAGGATCGTGCGATCCGTCATGCAAAAGCCGCAGGGCCACGACGATGCTTCCCACCATTGTCGGCCCGCCGTTCCGAAACAGCCATGGACCGTGCAACGATTCATCCATACGGGGAAACCCAGGGGTTGCCCTCCCCCTCCTTGCCCCGATCCCGGCAAGCGCCCACACCCCGATGCCGGTTCTGGCGTATGCTGTCGAGTTCTCACCGAAACAGCCATAGGAGTTCCCCATGACCCAAGCCTCCGCCCGCCACATCCTGGTCGACAGCGAAGAACAATGCCTGAAGCTGAAGGCCGACATCGAGGGCGGCGCCGATTTCGCGGCCGTCGCCCGCGAGCACTCCAGCTGCCCGTCCAGCCGCGACGGCGGCAACCTGGGCACCTTCGGGCGCGGCCAGATGGTGCGCGAATTCGACGAAGTCGTCTTCAGCGCGCCCGTGGGCGTGGTCCAGGGGCCGGTCCGCACGCAATTCGGCTACCACCTGGTGGAAGTGACCGACCGCCAGGATTGATCGGTTCGATCCTCCGATCGCAAAGAAAAGGGGGGCACCGACCGGTGCCCCCCTTTTCTTCTTCAGGCGATACCTGATTACCCTACCATCATCAGGCTGGCATTGCCGCCGGCGGCGGCGGTGTTGACGCAGACCGAGACCTCGCGGACCAGCATTTCCAGGGGATAGGCCTTGCCGGCGGCCAGTTCGTCGGCGCGGCGGGCCAGGACCGGGACGATCGGGCCGGGACGGCCGACGATCGCGCGGGACAATGCCTGCAGGCCGTCGCTGTCGCCCTCGTAGAGCACCGCCTGGAAATCGGCCGTGACGGCGGCGTCGGCCGCCACCCAGCGCACGGCGGCACCCGACGGACGCGCCGCGAGGAAGGCGCGCACTTCGGGATGATCCACCCACAGCATGTCGTTGCCGGTGCGGTGGCAGGCTTCCAGCTGCGCCTGCGCCCCGGCCGCGCTGGCGGCATGGCACAGCACCGTGCCGCGCGGCTTCAGGTGGTACTGGTTGGTCTCGCCGGTGGGACCGGGCAGCGTCAGCGGCCGGGCGCCCTTGCCCACCACGCCCTCGACCGGCAGCGAACTGGGCGCGTCGGTCAGCAGGCGATGCAGGTACAGGGGGCCGCCGGCCTTCGGGCCGGTGCCCGACAGGCCCTCGCCGCCGAAGGGCTGCACGCCCACGGTCGCGCCGACGATGTTGCGGTTCACGTAGATGTTGCCCGCGTGGATGCGGTCGGTGACGTGGCGCACGGTCTCGTCCAGGCGGGTATGGACGCCGAAGGTCAGGCCGTAGCCCCGGCCGTTGATGGCGTCGATCACCGCGTCGAGATCCTGGCGGCGGTAGCGCAGCACGTGCAGGACGGGACCGAAGACCTCGCGTTCCAGTTCGGCGATGTCGGAGATCTCGATCAGGGTCGGCGCCACGAAGGTGCCGTGGCGCGTCTGCTCTTCGTCGAGCGGGTGGCGGTCGACGGCATGGCCGGCCGACCGCATGGCCTGGACGTGGCGCTCGATCACCGACCGGGCCTCGGCGTCGATCACCGGGCCGATGTCGGTGGACAGCAGTTCGGGACGCCCCACGCGCAATTCGTTCATGGCGCCGCGCAGCATCGCCAGGGTGCGGTCGGCGCAGTCTTCCTGCACGCACAGCACGCGCAGCGCGGAGCAGCGCTGGCCCGCCGAATCGAAGGCCGAGCTGAGCACGTCGTAGACGACCTGCTCGGTCAGGGCCGAGGAATCCACGATCAGGGCGTTCTGCCCGCCGGTCTCGGCGATGAGGGGGACGGGATGGCCGGCGCCGTCCAGCCGGTCCGCCAGGGTGGCGGCGATCAGCCGGGCGACCTCGGTCGAGCCGGTGAACATGACGCCGCGCACCGCCGGGCTGGCGACCAGGGCCGCGCCGACGGTCTCGCCCCGGCCCGGCAGCAGCTGGACCGCGTCGGCCGGGATGCCGGCGCGATGCAGCACCGACACGCCGTAGGCGGCGATCAGCGCGGTCTGCTCGGCCGGCTTGGCCAGCACGACGTTGCCGGCGGCCAGGGCGGCCGCGACCTGGCCGGTGAAGATCGCCAGGGGGAAATTCCAGGGGCTGATGCACAGCACCGGGCCCAGCGGCCGATGGCTGTCGTTGGAGAAGGATTCCTCGATGCGCACGGCGTAGTAGCGCAGGAAATCGACGGCCTCGCGCACTTCGGCGATGGCGTTGGGGAAGGACTTGCCCGCCTCGCGCACGATCAGGCCGATGGCCGACTGCATTTCGTCTTCCATCAGTTGCGCGGCATGCCGCAGGCATTGCGCCCGCTCGGCGGCCGGCGTGGCCTGCCAGATCGGCGCCGCGTATTCGGCCCGCCCCAGGGCGGCCTGGACGTCGGCCTCGTCGGCCTCGATCACCTGGCCGACCACGTCCCGGCGGTCCGCCGGATTGAGGACGGCGCGGGCGCGCTCGTCCTGCCATTCGCCGGCCGGCGCGGCGCGCCACGTCTGGGTCGCGCTGCCCAGCAGCGCGGCCGCCAGCGAACCCAGGCGATGCTCGTTGCTGAGATCCAGGCCGGCCGAGTTGGCGCGGTCCTCGTGCGCCCGGTACAGGTCGCGCGGCAGGGGGATGCGGTCGTGCGGCGCCCCCAGGGGCTGGACGTCGCGGGCCTTGCGGACCGGGTCGGCGATCAGCGACTCGACGGGCAGGTCGCGGTCGCCGATCTGATTGACGAAGGAGGTGTTGGCGCCGTTTTCCAGCAGGCGGCGCACCAGGTAGGCCAGCAGGGTCTCGTGCGTGCCCACGGGGGCGTAGACGCGGCAGGGCCGGTTCAGGCGGCCCTTGGCGACCGGACCGACGACCTCTTCGTACAGCGGCTCGCCCATGCCGTGCAGGCACTGGAATTCGTATTGCCCGGGATAGTAGTTCTCGCCCGCCATGTAGTAGATGGAGGCCAGCGTCTGGGCGTTGTGCGTGGCGAACTGGGGAAAAACGGCCTCCGGGGCGGACAGCAGCTTGCGCGCGCAGGCCAGGTAGGACACGTCGGTGTGGATCTTGCGCGTGTAGACCGGATAGCCTTCCAGGCCGTCGACCTGGGCGCGCTTGACCTCGGAATCCCAGTAGGCCCCCTTGACCAGGCGGACCATCAGGCGATGCTTGCTGCGGCGCGCCAGGTCGATCACGAAATCGATCACGAAGGGCGCGCGCTTCTGGTAGGCCTGGATGACGAAGCCGATGCCGTTCCAGCCGCGCAGGCGCTCGTCGAAGCACAGGGCTTCCAGCAGGTCCAGGGACAGTTCCAGGCGGTCGGCCTCTTCCGCGTCGATGTTCAGGCCGATGTCGTAGCGGCGCGCCAGCGCGGCCAGCTCGACCATGCGCGGCAGCAGTTCCTCCATGACCCGGTCGCGCTGGGCGCGCGAATAGCGCGGGTGCAGCGCCGACAGCTTGATGGAAATGCCGGGGCCTTCGTAGATCCCGCGGCCCTGGGAGGCCTTGCCGATGGCGTGGATGGCCTGCTCGTAGGACTGGTAGTAGCGCTCGGCGTCCTGGGCCGTGGTGGCGGCCTCGCCCAGCATGTCGTAGGAATAGCGGAAGCCGACGTCCTCGAACTTGCGGCTGTTGGCCAGGGCCGAGGAAATCGTCTGGCCGGAGACGAACTGCTCGCCCATCAGGCGCATGGCCATGTTCACGCCGCGCCGGATCAGGGGTTCGCCGCCCTTGGCGATCAGGCGCGTCAGGGCCTGGGACAGGTTCTGTTCGCTGTTGACGCTGACCAGCTTGCCGGTGACCAGCAGGCCCCAGGTGGCCGCGTTGACGAACAGCGAGCGGGATTCGCCCACGTGCGCGCGCCAGTCGCCATGGCTGATCTTGTCGCGGATCAGCGCGTCGCGCGTGGCCTGGTCGGGGATGCGCAGCAGCGCCTCGGCCAGGCACATCAGGGCCACGCCTTCCTGGCTGGACAGCGAGAATTCCTGGATCAGGCCTTCCACGCCGCCGCCCTTGCGCTTGTCGCGCAGGGTCTGGACCAGCCGGCGGGCCAGGGCCTCGACCTGCTCGGGCTGCAGCGATTCGGCCTGGTCCACCAGCATGGCCACGCATTCCGGCTCCGGGCGGCGGTAGGCGGCGGTGATGGCGGCGCGCAGCACGGACTGCGGCAGGACTTCCTGGGCGAATTCGTGGAACGGCGCCAGCGGTTCGGGTTCCACCGGGGTTTCCGCGGACTCGGCATCCTGGCGGCGGTCGATCTCGGCGGGCACCTGGCCGCGCTCGATGGCCTCGATGTAGCTCAGCAGCGCCTGCTTGTGCAGCCAGTGGGGCGTGCAGCCCAGTGAATCCGCCAGGGTCCGCAGGCGCTCGCGCAGCGCCTCATCGACCTTCACACCCAGGGTTACAGTAGCCATATTCGAGGTATTCCACGTTGGTAGCGCCGGCCGGGAACCCGGCTCGGATCAGGCGCCATGCTAAAAGGTTGCACCTGAATCCACCATTATGGTTAACCCGAAATCGATCAGGTGCAACCGAATTCTGACACGGTTGTTTTCCCTTGTAAATCCACGGGATGGCCCGAGGCGGCGCCCGCGATCAGCGCCGCCAGGCGGTCCAGCGCCAGGCGCTGGGCATCCACCAGCGCCGCCACGCCGCCCCCGGCGGCGGGCAGGCGCACCGAGGCCCGGCACAGGCGGGCGCGGCCGGCGCCCGGCGCGCGGTCCGTCCAGTCCGCGTCCAGCGCCACGAAGCGCCCCCAGACCATGTCGAAGCGGTCGATCCGCACCTCGATGCGCCGGGCGGGCCGGGACTCCGCGTCCGGCAGGCGGCGCAGGTCCGCGGCGCCCAGCCGGCGGCCGACATCGGAAGCCAGCGCGTCGCGGATCTGGTCGCCCAGCGGCGCCGCCCAGAGCGAATCGTTCAGCACCTGCACCGCCGGATCCCGGGCCGGATCTCGCACCACCAGCTGGGGGCGCTCGGCCTCGGCCGGAATCCTCGCCACCGAAAGCAGCAGGCCAGCCTCCGGCGCCCGGGCGGCGTCGCCGGGCGCCGCCCGGTCCGTCGCGGGCGCGGCCAGGCTGTAGTGGCGCGGCGGCGCCGCCGCGCAACCCGCCAGCAGGGCCGCCAGGCCCAGCAGGTGCAACCAGGTCGGTATCGTCCGTCTCATCATGGGGTCCTCGTCGATTCCTCAATGCAGCGCATCGGGCGCCCTCCCCCGGATCAGGACGTCGGGGCGCGCCTGCAGGGTATCGGACAGCAGGCGCAGGGCGCGCGCCGCGCGGTCCAGTTCGCCCAGGGTGTCCCGCAGCCCGCCCAGCAGGGGCGCGTCGGGGGCCAGCACCGCGCCGATGCGGTCCAGCGAGGCGCTGGCCGAGGACAGGGCCCGGCTCGCCTGCGGCGCCACCTGGGTGTCCAGGCGCCGCAGCAGGCGGTTCAGGGCCGACAGGCTGTCGCCCAGGTCCCGTCCGATCGCCTCGATCGGCACCTTGTCCAGCTTGGTGACGATATTGCCGATCTGCCCCTGCAGCCGGTCGAAATCCCCCTGCACCGTGGGCACCAGATAGCCCGTGGCGCGGCTCGGATCCCCCAGGATCGTCGGGGCCTTGTGCGCCTCGCTGGTGAAGAAATCCAGGGCCACGTACTGCTGGCCGGTCAACAGGCTGGCGGTGCGCAGCTGGGCCCGCAGGCCGCGCTCGATCAGCGGCCGCAGCAGGGCTTCGCCTTCGAGGCCGCCGGCCGATTCCATCAATTCCCGATAGGCCTTGTTGAAGCGCATCGGGTAGAGCTGGGCCCTCACCCTGGAATAGAAGCGCTTGCGCTCGCCGTCGAACTCGAGATCGATGTCGATCACCCTGCCGATCGAGATGCCGCGGAAATCGACGTCGGCGCCCAGGCGCAGGCCCCGGATCGACTGGTCGAAGCGCAGCTCGATGGGCACCGGATCCCCGTCCGGGTCGGCCAGCGCATCGGCGCGCGTGCCGAACAGCCGGTACTCGCTGCCGGCGGCGGCCGGCGCGGCGTCCACGGTCCCCTCGTAGGCGCTGGACTCGTCCGCCTGGGCGAAGGCGATGCCTCCGTCCAGGATCGCCGACAGGCCGCTGGTGCGCACCTGGACGCCGTCCGGCGACACCGACACGTCCACGCCGCTGTCGTTCCAGAAGCGCGTGTCCGGCGTCACGTAGCGGTCATAGGGCGCCTCGACGAAGACATGCAGGTTGACCGAGCGGCCGTCGGGCGCCATGTCGTAGCTGACGACGCGGCCGACCTCGATGCGACGGTAATGGATGCGGGATCCGACCCGCAGCGAGCCCAGCGAATCCGCCTGCAGCACGAACCGGGTGCCGACCTGGCCGCTGAGCACCTCCGGCGGATTGACCAGGCCCTCGAAATCGCGGACCGGATCACCCTTGGGACGCGTCGTGGGCGCGTCCACGTCGATGTAGACCCCCGACAGCAGCGTGTCCAGCCCCGATACCCCCGCGAGGCTGACCTGGGGTCGGACGATCCAGAACTTGGAATCCTTCTGCGTGATGTATTCCGAGCCCTCGCGCCGGAGCTGCACGTCCACCAGCACGTGCTGGCGGTCCCCCGCCACGCGCACGTCGGAGACGTCGCCCACCACCACGTCGCGGTAGCGCAGCTTGGTCTGGCCGGCCTCGACGCCGGCCGCCGACAGGAAGCTGATCGTGATCACCGGACCGTTGCGCACCCAGACCGAGGCCAGCAGGGACAGCCCCACCGCCAGCGCCAGCAGGGGCACCAGCCAGACCCAGGACCAGCGCAGTGAGCGGCCGGGCCGGATGACGGGCGCCTCGGCGTCCCGGGCGGGGCGCGCGGCGCCGGCCGGATCGTCCGGCGTCCGGGTGGGCGGGTCCTCAGTGTCCATGGGTCTCCTTTGCCGGCCGGGCGTCCCGCAGGACGTCCCAGCCTCGACGCGGATCATAGCGCATGGCCGCCGCCATCGTGAGCACGACCACGGCGCCGAAGTTCAGGGCGGCGGGCCCCACGCTGATCTGGGACAGGCCGGGAAAGTTGGCCATGGCCGCCATCAGGACGACCACGAAGACGTCCAGCATGGACCATTGCCCGACGAACTCGACCGCGGCGTACAGCCGCGTGCGCTGCCGCTGGATCCGCGCGTCCTGGGGCCGGTCGCGCAGCAGCAGGAAGGCCAGGGCCAGCAGCTTGGTCACCGGCACCAGCACGCTGGCGACGAAGACGATGACGGCCAGGTCCCAGGAACCGTAGCGCCAGAGCTCGATCACGCCGCCCAGGATGGTGTGGTCGCTGCGGCCCATCACCGTCCGGACCTCCATGATCGGCAGGACGTTGGCCGGAACGTAGAACACGGCCGCCGCCAGCAGCAGGGCCCAGACCTGCGACGCGCCGCCATGGCGGGCATGGCCCATTCCCGCCCCGCAGCGCAGGCAGCGCCCGGACGCCTGCGGGGCCTGGACGCAGCCGCAGGCGTCGCACACCCTGCCCCGGCCATGCGCGCCGGACACCGGCACCAGGCCGGCGTCCTCCGCCTGGCGCCACAGGGCGCGGGCGTCCCAGCGCCCCAATCCGGTCAGCAGGAAGCAGAGCGCGAAAAAGCCCAGCATCCCGGGCTCCACCTGCAGGCGCGCCAGGCCGGCGATCTTGACGACGGACACCAGGATGGCCAGGATCAGCACCGTCGCCATGGACCACGGCGCCAGCCGCCCCAGCAGGCGCAGCGTCGGCCCCAGGTCGGGCGGCAGGCGCCGCGCCGCGATCGCCTGCATCACCCACAGCGTCAGCGCGATCTGCAGCAGCGGAAACCAGAAGCCGGCCAGCCCCGTCATCACCGAGACGCCGTAATAGCCGCGGTCCCAGCACAGGCGCAGGGCCTGCCAGTAGGTCAGGCTGAGATCCAGGCCCTGGATCGACAGGCGGACGATGGGAAACCACTGGGCGATGGCGAACACGGCCAGGCAGGCCCAGCCCAGCGCCACCCATTGATCCAGGGAAAGCCAGCCGCGCCGGTACAGCACCGTGCCGCAGCAGCGGCACTCGGCTCGGCCGCGCGCGCCCGGGTCCAGCCGGACGTGCAGCGTGTCGCAATGCGGGCAGGCGATCAGGGGCCCGCGCGGCATCAATCCACGAGCTCAGGCTCGGGCCGCGAGGGCTCGGGCACGGTCCCGGCGCTCTCGCCGCCTTCGGGGAAATTCAGCACGACCTGCTCCCGGGCGTCCAGGTCGACCTCGACCCGCCCGCCGTGCACCAGGCGGCCGAACAGCAGTTCGTCGGCCAGCGCCCGGCGGATCGTGTCCTGGATCAGGCGCTGCATGGGCCGCGCACCCATGGCCGGATCGAAGCCCGCCCGCGCCAGGTGGTCGCGCAGCGCCTGGGTGAACAGGACCTCGACGTGCTTGTCGTGGAGCTGGTCTTCCAGTTGCATGAGGAACTTGTCCACGACCTGGAGGATGACCTCGCGCGGCAGCGACGCGAAACCGATGATCGCGTCCAGCCGGTTGCGGAATTCGGGCGTGAACTGGCGCTTGATCTCGGCCATCTCGTCGCCCGTGCGCTGCGGCGCGGCGAAGCCGATGGCGTTGCGGTTCAGCGTGTCGGCGCCCGCGTTGGTGGTCATCACCAGGATCACGTTGCGGAAATCGGCCTTGCGCCCGTTGTTGTCGGTCAGCGTGCCGTGGTCCATGACCTGCAGCAGGATGTTGTAGACGTCCGGATGCGCCTTTTCGATTTCGTCGAGCAGCAGCACGCAATGGGGCTGCTTGGTGACGGCCTCGGTCAGCAGGCCGCCCTGGTCGAAGCCGACGTAGCCCGGCGGCGCGCCGATCAGGCGCGACACGGTGTGGCGTTCCATGTATTCGGACATGTCGAAGCGCAGCAGCTCGATGCCCAGGACGAAGGCCAGCTGGCGCGCGACCTCGGTCTTGCCCACGCCCGTCGGGCCGGAGAACAGGAAGCAGCCGATGGGCTTGTCGGGGCGCCCCAGGCCCGAGCGCGCCATCTTGATCGAGGCGGCCAGCGCGGAAATGGCCTGGTCCTGGCCGAACACCACGGCCTTCAGGTCCCGTTCCAGCGTGGCGAGCTTGTTGCGGTCGTCCGTGGACACGTTCTGCGGCGGGATGCGGGCGATGCGCGCCACGGTGGACTGGATTTCCGCGCGGCCGATGAGCTTTTTCTGGCGCGACTTGGGCAGCAGGCGCTGGGCGGCGCCGGCCTCGTCGATCACGTCGATGGCCTTGTCGGGCAGGAAGCGGTCGCTGATGTGGCGCGCGGCCAGTTCCGCCGCCGCCGTGATGGCCGCCCCCGAATAGCGCACCTGGTGGTGGGCCTCGAAGCGCGCCTTCAGGCCACGCAGGATCCGGATGGTCTGCTCGACGGTCGGCTCGGGGATGTCGATCTTCTGGAAGCGCCGCGCCAGCGCGTGGTCCTTTTCGAAGACGCCGCGGTATTCGGTGTATGTGGTCGCCCCGATGCACTTCAGGTAGCCGGAGGACAGCGCCGGCTTGAGCAGGTTGGAGGCGTCCAGCGTGCCGCCCGACGCCGAGCCCGCGCCGATCAGCGTATGGATCTCGTCGATGAACAGCACCGCGTGGCGGTTGTCCTTCAGGGCCTTGAGCACCAGCTTCAGGCGCTGCTCGAAATCGCCCCGGTACTTGGTGCCCGCCAGCAGCGCGCCCATGTCCAGCGCGTAGACCTGGGTCTCGTGCAGGACCTCGGGCACGTCGCCCTGGGTGATGCGCCAGGCCAGGCCTTCGGCGATGGCCGTCTTGCCGACCCCGGCCTCGCCCACCAGCAGGGGATTGTTCTTGCGCCGGCGGCACAGCACCTGGATGACGCGCTCGACCTCGTCCTCGCGGCCGATCAGCGGATCGATGCGGCCCTTGAGGGCCTCGGCGTTGAGGTCGGTGGCGTAGGTTTCCAGGGGGGACTTCTGCTGCTCGGACTTCGGATCGGCGGCGGGCGGCTCCAGGCGCGGATTTTCCGCGGCCGGGGGTTCGTCCGCGACCTTGGTGATGCCGTGGGACAGGTAGTTGACCACGTCCAGCCGGGACACGCCCTGCTGCACGAGGAAATACACCGCGTGCGAGTCCTTTTCGCCGTACATGGCGACCAGCACGTTGGCGCCGGTCACGGCGTTCTTGCTGGAACCGTTGGAGGACACGTGCATGATGGCGCGCTGGATCACGCGCTGGAACCCCAGCGTGGGCTGGGTGTCGACGTCGCCCTCGCCGGGAAAGACCGGCGTGTTCTCGACGATGAATTTGCGCAAATCCTGACGCAGCAGCTCGATGTCCGCCGCGCAGGCGCGCAGGACTTCGACGGCCGAGGCATTGTCCAGCAGGGACAGCAGCAGATGCTCCACGGTGATGAATTCGTGTCGGGCGGCGCGGGCCTCGACGAACGCCATGTGCAGGCTGACTTCGAGCTCTTCGGAAATCACGCTTCCTCCATTGCATATCGGAGCGGATCAAGCAATCCGTTATGCCTATTCTATGACTAAAACAGCCCGCCGTTTGGCGCCCGGGGACTCGGGATCGTCCCTAAGGGCCGCGCCAGGGGCCGCGCGGACGTGGAATCGGGAACGGGAACGGGAAAAGAAGGCCGGCGTCAAAAAACGCCCCCACGCTGCGCCTTCGGCTTGCTGCCCCCCAAGGGGGCGCTTTTTGCCTTGGGGCGGCCCGGCGTCAAAAGAACGGCACCGGTTCCATCAGGCATTGCAGGGGATGCTGGTCGGCGTGGGCCAGGTGCAGCACGGCGTCGACCCGGGTGGCGGCCACGTCGCGCGTGTAGATGCCGCAGACGCCCCTGCCCTCGTGGTGGACCTGCAGCATGATGCGCTCGGCTTCCTCGCCGCCCTTGTGGAAGACCCGCTGCAGCACGTGCACCACGAAATCCATCGGCGTGTAGTCGTCGTTCAGCAGCACGACCTGATACATCGGCGGCGGCGCGAGGCGCACCGGCGCGGTTTCACGCACCAGTTGCTGCTGATTTTGAATATCGGTCGGCATGCGAATCAGAACCTAGTGGTTTCCATAGTTGACTGAATGACGCGGAATTCAGCATGATCGTCGTGTCCCGCAGGCCGCCCATCGCGGACGGCCGGGGTCCGTTCAAACCCCACACTATAGTCGAGAGGCAGTTTGCATGTCGGAATCCATCGAAAACACCGGAGAGTCACAAAAGCTGACGGGAACGGTCAAATGGTTCAATGACGCCAAGGGCTTTGGCTTCATTACCCCCGACAATGGGGGCGAAGACCTTTTTGCACATTTTTCATCCATCCAGATGAACGGCTTCAAGACCCTGAAAGAAGGGCAGAAGGTCGTTTTCGATATCGCGCAGGGTCCGAAAGGCAAACAAGCCCTGAACATCACCGCCGCCTGAATGGGGCCTGGATGTTCTCTTTCATTTTAACGCGATGCGGGGCCCCGGGCGGGCCCCGTTTTTTTGTCTCGGCAAGCGTTCCGCTGGTCGCCGCCCTGCTCCTGGCCGGCTCTTCATGCGTCCATCCGGCGGCGGCGCAGCCGCCGCTGCCGACCGTGACGCTGCGGGTCGGCGGCCATGCGGTCCGGGCCGAATACGCCGCCACGCCCGAGACCCTGAGCGAAGGGCTGATGCACCGGACCGCGCTGGCGGCCGACGCCGGCATGCTGTTCGAACTGGGCGAACCGGACATCCACTGCTTCTGGATGAAGAACACCCTCATCCCCCTGTCCATCGCCTTCATCGACCGGGACGGGCGCATCGTCGACATCCAGGACATGCGGCCGCAAAGCCTGGATCCGCACTGCCCGCCGGCACCCGTCACCCGGGCACTGGAAATGAACCAGGGCTGGTTCGCCCGCGCCGGCGTGCGGCCCGGCGACCGGGTGACGCGCCAGGGCCCCTGACGGTCCTCCGGCGGCCGCGGCCGGTCAGGACGCCGCGCCCTCCTGTTCCGCGGGGCCGGGATCCTTGCGCCCGGCCATCACGGCCAGCGCGGCGAAGGCCAGGACGAGCGGCGCGAACGACACCCACAGGACCATGTCCCAGCCATAGGCGGAAAGCAGCCCGCCCGACGAGAACGAGCCGATCGCCATCAGGCCGAACACGATGAAGTCGTTGAGCGACTGCACCCGCGTCTTTTCCTCGGGCCGGTGGCATTCGAGCACCAGGGCGGACGCCCCCAGGAAGCCGAAATTCCAGCCCAGGCCCAGCAGGATCAGCGTCGCCCAGAAATGCGGCACGTCCACGCCGCCCAGCCCGATCGCGGCGGACAGGCCGGTCAGCACCAGGCCCGCCGCCACCACGCGGCCAGCGCCCCAGCGCGCGATCAGTCCGCCGGTGAAGAAGCTGGGCCCGTACATGGCGATCACGTGCCATTGCAGGCCCCAGTTGGCCGATTCCTGGGAATGCCCGCACAGGTGCATCGCCAGCGGCGCGGCGGTCATCAGGAAATTCATCAGCAGATACGTCACCGCCCCGCACGTCGCCGCCGCGATGAAGCGCGGCTGGCGCGCGATGAATCCCAGCGGCCGTCCGCCCGCGACTTCCTGCGCCGTGGGCCGGGGCAGTTTCACTCCCAGCAGGATCAGGGCGGACAGCGCCGCCACGACCGCCTGCATCAGATATGTGGCCGTAAAACGGTGCGGCGGCCACCAATCCATCGTGTAGGTGACCAGTTGCGGCCCGACGACGCCTGCGGCGACCCCGCCGGCCATGACCAGCGAGAGCGCGCGAGCGCGCCGTCCCGGCGCAACGCCGTCGGCCGCCGCGAAGCGGAACGACAGCACCACGGCCGCATAGCCGCCGCCGCAAAAGGTCGCCAGGCAGAACAGCCAGAACGACCCCAGCAGCACGGCGCACATGGCCAGCAGGCCGGCCAGCACACCGGCGCCGGTTCCGGCCAGAAAGGCGGCCAGCCGCCCATGCCGCCGGGCGATCGCTCCCGCGGGCAGGATGCAGGCCGCCATTCCCACCACGAAGATCGAGATGGGCAACGTCGCCAGCATCGGCGAGGGCGCCAGCTGGTCGCCGACGATGGCGCCCGTGGCGTAGACCACCACCGCGTTCGCGCCGGCCAGCGCCTGCGCGATGGACAGCCGCCAGATGTTTTCGCTCTGGACTTTTTCGGGCAGCAGATCGGGGGTGTCGCCGGCAGAGGCGGCGGAACTGTCGTGCGTCATGTTCTTCCTGCATTGAAAAACGGCGGGCGCATCGCTGCGTCCGCCGTCCTCAGAGGAGTTCCCTGCCTGGATTCGTCAGGCTGGGGCCATTTTCAAATGGTGGCATTTCCCCACGTCGCGCCTTGCAAGGCGCTCCGATGGTGGCATCTCTCCCCACGTCGCGCCTTGCAAGGCGCTCCGATTCGTCAGGCACCGATCAGTCCGCAGGGACTGATCGGTGTCCGGACTCATCCCAGGTTGGCCGCCGCGAAGTCCCAGTTCACCAGGCTCCAGAAGTTTTCCAGGTACTTGGGACGGGCGTTGCGGTAGTCGATGTAGTAGGCGTGTTCCCACACGTCACAGGTCAGCAGGGCCTTGTCGTCCGTATTGACGATGGTGCCGGCGTTGCTGGTGTTGACGATGTCCAGTGTACCGTCGGTCTTCTTGACCAGCCAGGTCCAGCCGGAACCGAAGTTGCCGGCGGCGGACTGGGTGAAGGCGGCCTTGAAGGCGTCGACGCTGCCCCATTTGGCCTCGATGGCCTGGCGCAGGGCGCCGGAGGGTTCGCCGCCGCCCTTGGGGGACAGGCTGTTCCAGTAGAAGGTGTGGTTCCAGACCTGGGCCGCGTTGTTGAACACGCCGCCGCTGGACTTGCGGATCACGTCTTCCAGGCTGAGGGAGGCCAGCTCGGTGCCTTCGATCGCCTTGTTCAGGTTCGTCACGTAGGCCTGGTGGTGCTTGCCGTAGTGGTATTCCAGCGTTTCCTGGGAAATATGGGGGGCCAGTGCGTCCATCGCATAGGGCAGCGGCGGCAGGGTAAAAGCCATGACAGTTCCTTCAAAGAAAATCGGCCCGGGTGACCTCGGCCTGGGCGCGACCCTGGCCGAATTCGATCTCGATGGGCTCATGAACTTTCAAGTCTAACGCATTTTTGACGATCGTCCCGTCGGCGCGGCGGACCAGGGCGTAGCCGCGCCCCAGCACCCGGTGCGGGTCCAGCGCCCCCAGGGCGGCCAGGACCGCGTCCAGCCGCCGATGGCGGCGCTGCAGCAGGCCATCCAGGCCCGCGGACAGGCGCTCCAGCGCCGCCGGCGGACGCTGCCGGCGCTCCCGCAGCAGGCGGTCCAGGCCGGCCTGCAGCCGCCGGGCGGCGAACTCCAGGCGCTGGCGCCGCAGCTGCAGGCGCTGGGCCGGGGACACGAGCTGGGCGCGGGCACGGTCCAGCCGGATGGCCGCGTGCTCCAGGCGCCGCCGCTGGCCCCGGACGAGCAGGTCGCGCGCGGCCTGCAGGCGGCCCAGGACCCGGGCGCGGTCCTCGCAGCACAGTTCGGCCGCCGCCGTCGGCGTGGGCGCGCGCAGGTCGGCCACGAAATCGGCGATGGTGAAGTCCGTCTCGTGCCCCACGCCGCTGATGACCGGCACCGGGCTGGCGGCGATGCGGCGCGCCAGGGCCTCGTCATTGAAGCACCACAGGTCCTCCAGGCTGCCGCCGCCGCGCACCAGCAGCAGCGTGTCGACCTCGGCTCGCTCGGCGGCCCGCTCCAGCGCGGCGCACAGCTGCGGCGCGGCCTCGCGCCCCTGGACCTGGGCCGGGTAGACGACGACCCGCACGTGCGGCGCCCGCCGCGCCATGACCGACAGCACGTCGCGCAGGGCCGCCGCCGACAGCGAGGTCACGACGCCCACCGTCCGGGGCAGGGCCGGGAGCGGGCGCCGCCGGGCCGGATCGATCAGGCCTTCTTCGGTCAGCCGGTCGCGCAGGCGCAGGAAGGCCTCGTGCAGGTCGCCCCGGCCCGCCTGGCGCAGGGACTCGACCTGCACCTGATAGTCGCCCCGGGGCTCGTAGAGCGAGACCTGGACGCGGAATTCGTAGCGGCCGCCCGCCTCGGGGACGAATCCCACCGCCTGGGCGCGCCCCCGGAACATCACCGCGCGCACGGCGGCGGCCTCGTCCTTGATGGAAAAATACCAATGTCCGGAAGCGGCCCGGGTGAAGTTGGAAATCTCGCCCGCCACCCAGAGGCGCGGCACGCCGTCCTCCAGCAAGCGCGCCACCCGGCGATTGAGCTGCGACACGGTCAGGACCGCGTCGCCGCCCGGAAAACCGCTCTCCGCAAGCCTTGGAGCAGAAAAACTCATTGAAACCTATCCACAGAAAGCCCTGATTTGTCAAACCCGCCTGTTTTCGGGCTCATCAGGGGGGCTCATCAAGATTCACTTCAAAAAATCAACGTAAGTCATTGATTTTTAATTCATTGAAAATCCAATGCCCGGTGTGCAAAAAATAACCAATCTAGTACGAAGGGCCATGAAACGTGCGCATCCGGGCTCTTGTGCACAGAATTATCCACAGAAACTGTGGATACCGGCGGGAAAGCCGCGCCCCGATTCACGCTCAGGCTTTAGAATACGCATTTACGCCGATTCCCGGCGTAATACACCCACCTCGCGGCTTGCATGCCGCTCGGATTCGCCTGGCATGTGCCAGTCCACCGGGACTGGCACATGCCAGGACTCATCCCAAGGATCAGGACTGTGCTGGACATCATTCACGCGGCCGGCTGGCCGATCTGGCTGCTCGTCGCCACCTCGGTCATCACGCTGGCGATCATCATAGAACGATTCCTGGCCCTGCGCGCCCACCAGGTCATGCCCGCCGGCCTGCCCGAACAGGTGCTCGAACTCGTGCGCCGCCAGCAGGACGAGCCCGACGCCGTCCTGCGCCTGGCGCGCGGCAGCCCCATGGGCCGCATCCTCGCCGAGATCGCCGCCCACCGGCACCAGGACGACGCCTGGCGGCTGGCCGCCGTCGAAGCCGTCGGCCGCGACGTCTCCTGGCGCCTGAACCGCTACCTGCCGGCCCTGGCGACGATCTCCGTGATCGCCCCGCTGCTGGGCCTGTTCGGCACCGTGGTCGGCATGATCGAGATCTTCGGCGCCTACGATCCCGCCGGCGGCGACCCGGCCCAGCTGGCCCACGGCATCTCGATCGCCCTGTACAACACGGGCTTCGGCATCCTGATCGCCATCCCCGCGCTGGCCTTCCACCGCTACTTCCGCTCCCGCGTCGAATACTTCCTGCACACCATGGAACGCGAGGCCGAGACCCTGAACCGCCTGATCAGCCGGCGCGCCGCGACATGAACTTCCACCACCGCCGCGCCCACGACGAGCCCGAGATCAACCTGATCCCGCTGATCGACGTGCTGCTGGTGATCCTGATCTTCCTGGCGGCCTCGACCTCCTTCACCCGCCACCGCCAGCTGCAGGTCGCCCTGCCCCAGGCCCAGGCCGAGGCGCCGGACGCCTCGCCTTTCCTCGAACTGGCGATCAGCCGCGATGGCCTGTACGCGCTGGACGGCCACTACATCGACGCGGCGGACGACACCGCCCTGGCCGACGGCCTGCGCCAGGCGGCCGCGGGCAAGCCGGACATCGCCCTGCGCATCGACGCCGACGGCCAGGCCACGCACGCCGCCGTGGTCCGCGCCCTGGAAGCCGCCCGCCTGGCGCACATCGGCAAGGTCCATTTCCTGACCCAGGCGCGGCCGTGAGGCGGATCACGCGCGGCATCCCGGGGACGGCATGAGCCGCGGGCTCGAAGACTTCCTGCTGAAGATCTGGAGCCGGCGCGGGGGCCTCAGCACCTTGCTGCTGCCCCTGTCCTGGCTCTACGGCCTGCTGTCGGCGCGGCGCCTGCGCGCCCGGGCCGGAACCGCCTGGAAAGCCCCGGTGCCCGTCGTGGTCGTCGGCAACATCCTGGTCGGCGGCACCGGCAAGACGCCCGTCACGATCGCCGTCTGCCAGGCCCTCCAGGCCCGGGGCTGGCATCCCGGCGTCGTCAGCCGGGGCTACGGCGCCGCCGTGGGGCCGGCGCCACGCCTGAGCGACGGCGGCGGCGGCGCCGATCGCCTGGGCGACGAACCGGCGCTGATCCACGCCGCGACCGGCGCGCCGGTCGCGGTCCACCCCCGCCGGGCCCTGGCGGCCGCTGCCCTGCTGGCGGCCCATCCGGACGTGGACGTGCTGGTCGCCGACGACGGCCTGCAACACACCGCGCTGGCCCGGGACCTGGAAATCATCGTTCAGGACGGGCGCGGCGTCGGCAACGGCCGCCTGCTCCCGGCCGGCCCCCTGCGCGAGCCCCCCGCCCGCCTGGCGCGGGCCGACTGGCTCGTCACCCACCTGGCGCCCGATGAGCCCATGCCGCCGTCCACCGCCTCCATCGGCTCCGGCGACACGCCGCGCACCGTCGTCATGCGCCTGCGGCCGGAAGGCGCCACCCACCTGGCCAGCGGCCGCGACCTGCCCTGGGACGCCTGGCGGGCCGAACAGGGCGCGGCGCCCTGCTCCGCCGCGGCGGGCATCGGCCGGCCCGAACGCTTCTTCGCCATGCTGCGCGCCGCCGGCGTCACGCTTTCCCGCACCCTGCGCGTTCCCGACCACCGGACGATCCCGGCGGACGCGCTGCGCGGCCTGCCGCCCGGCCCGGTCCTGATCACGCCCAAGGACGCCGTGAAATGCGCCGCCCCGCACGACCCCCGCCTGTGGGCCGTGCGGGCGGCCCCGGCCTTTTCCGACCCGGGCTGGCCGGATGCGCTCGACCAGGCGCTGCGGACCGCCGCGCGCGGCCGGGCCGGCGGCGCATGAGGCGCCGCGGCCGGACCGGCGCGGATGGAAACCCCTCCCCTGGACGCGGAAACCGGCCGCACAAGCACGGCGGCAGGCATTACACTCTATGCTTCGCCTCTCTTCCGGATTGTCCGCGCCCCCATGGAAACCCGCCTGCTGCAGATCCTCGTCTGTCCCGTATGCAAGAGCGCGCTGCGCCACGACCGGGAACGCCAGGAACTGGTCTGCGCCGCCGACCGCCTGGCCTACCCCATCCGCGACGGCGTGCCCATCATGCTGCCCTCGGAAGCCCGTCCGCTGGACGAGGCGCCGGCGCCCGCGGCATGACGCGCGCATGAGCTTCATCGTCGTCATCCCGGCGCGCGCCGCGTCCACCCGCCTGCCCGGCAAGCCGCTGCTCGACCTGGGCGGCCTGCCGATGGTGGTGCGCACCGCGCGGCAGGCCGCCCGCTCGGCCGCCGCCCGCGTCCTGATCGCCACCGACCACGCCGACATCGTCCGTGCCGCCGCCGAGCACGGCATCGAAGCCCTGATGACGCGTCCGGACCATCCCACCGGCACCGACCGGCTGTCCGAGGTCGCGACGACGCTGGGGCTGGACGACGACGCCGTGGTGGTCAACGTCCAGGGCGACGAACCGCTGATCGAGCCCGCCCTGATCGACGCCGTCGCGGCCCTGCTGGCGCGGCACCCCGGCGCCGCCATCGCCACCTGCGCGGCGCCGATCCTGGACGCCGACACGCTGTTCGACCCGAACGCGGTGAAGGTCGTGCGCGGCGCCAACGACCGCGCCCTGTATTTTTCCCGCGCCCCCATCCCCTGGGCCCGCGACGCGCTGGCCGACGGCCAGCGGCGCCTGGCCCCCGGGCTGCCGGCCTGGCTGCACATCGGACTGTATGCCTACCGGGCCGGTTTCCTGCGGCAGTTCCCGGAACTCCCCCCGGGCAGGCTCGAGCGCGTCGAATCCCTGGAACAGCTGCGCGCCCTGGAACAGGGCTTCCCCATCCTGGTCCACGCCGTCGACGCCGTCCCGGCGCGCGGGGTGGACACGCCCGAGGACCTGGCCCGGGTGCGCGCCCTGTTCGACGACGGAGAATCCCCGCCCGCCCAGGCTTGAATCCCTGCAGGACTTGCTGCATTGCGGCATAATCGGAAAAATTTCAAAAATAGTGATTGATCGGAGGAAATCATGCGTTTGATTCTGCTCGGCCCCCCCGGGGCGGGAAAAGGCACCCAGGCGGCCTACATCACCGAAGCGTTCGGCATCCCGCAGATTTCGACCGGCGACATGCTGCGCGCCGCGGTCAAGGCGCAGACTCCGCTCGGTCTGGAAGCCAGGAAGATCATGGACAGCGGCGGCCTGGTCTCCGACGACATCATCATCGGCCTGGTGCGCGACCGCCTGCAGCAGCCCGACTGCAAGGCGGGCTACCTGTTCGACGGCTTCCCGCGCACCATTCCCCAGGCCGACGCACTGAAGAACGCCCACGTGCCGCTGGACTACGTGATCGAGATCTCCGTCCCGGAAGAAAACATCATCGAGCGCATGAGCGGCCGGCGCGTGCACGTGGCCAGCGGCCGCACCTACCACCTCAAGTTCAACCCGCCCAAGCGCGAAGGCCTGGATGACGAGACCGGCGAACCCCTGATCCAGCGCGACGACGACCGCGAGGAAACCGTGCGCCACCGCCTGTCGGTCTACCGCGACCAGACCCGCCCGCTGGTGGACTACTACTCCGGCTGGGCCGCCACCGGCGCGGCCGAGGCGCCCCGCTACGCCCGGATCTCGGGCGTGGGCTCGGTCGACGAGATCCGCGACCGCATCCTCGGCATCCTGCGCGCGCACCACGCCGCCTGACCGTCACCGGACACCGCCATGGACATCCGCAACCAAGTCATCCTCATCACCGGCGGGGCCTCGGGCCTGGGGGCGGGCACGGCCCGCGCCCTGGCCGCCCAGGGCGCCCGCGTGGTCCTGGCCGATGTCCAGGACGAAGCCGGCCAGGCCCTGGCCGCCGAACTCGGCCAGACCTACGTCCACTGCGACGTCACCGCCGAGGCCGACGCCCAGGCGGCCGTGGACGCCGCCACGGCGCAAGGCACGCTGCGCGGCCTGGTCAACTGCGCCGGCATCGCGCCCGCCTCGCGCATCGTCGGCAAGAACGGCCCCCACGAGCTGTCCCTGTTCCGCCGCGTGATCGACATCAACCTGGTGGGCTCGTTCAACATGGCCCGGCTGGCCGCCCAGGCCATGTCGGCCAACGAACCCCAGGCCACCGGCGAGCGCGGCGTGCTCGTCAACACCGCCTCGGTGGCCGCCTACGACGGGCAGATCGGCCAGTCCGCCTACGCCGCCTCCAAGGCCGGCATCGTCGGCATGACCCTGGCCATCGCGCGCGACCTGTCGCGCCTGGGCATCCGCTGCATGACCATCGCCCCGGGCATCTTCGGCACCCCCATGATGTTCGGCATGCCCCAGGAAGTCCAGGACTCCCTGGCGGCCAGCGTGCCCTTCCCCCCGCGCCTGGGCCGGCCCGAGGACTATGCCAAGCTGGTGCTCTCGATCTTCGAGAACGACATGCTCAACGGCGAAACGATCCGCCTGGACGGCGCCATCCGCATGGCGCCTAAATAGCATGCCCACCTCGCGGCCTGCATGCCGCTCGGATTCGTCAGGCACCGTCCAGTCCGCAGGGACTGTCCGGTGTCCCGACTCATCCCACACGCCGCGCAGCCTGCCCGTGACATGAGTCTTCTCCGTTCGGCCGCGACGATCAGCGGCCTGACCCTGTTTTCCCGCGTCACCGGCATGCTGCGCGACGTGCTCATCGCGTCGGTGTACGGCGCGGGGCCGCTGACGGACGCGTTCTGGGTCGCCTTCCGCATCCCCAACCTGCTGCGCCGCCTGTTCGCCGAAGGCGCCTTTTCCCAGGCCTTCGTCCCCATCCTGGGCGAAGCCCGCCAGCGCGGCGACCATGAATCGCTGCGGCGCCTGCTGGACCGGGTGGCCCTGCTGCTGTTCATCGCCCTGTGCGGCGTGACGATCGCCGGCATGCTCGGGGCCGCCTGGGTCGTCACCGCCATGGCCAGCGGCATGCGCAACGCCGCCCGCGCCCACGAATTCGGCGAAGCCGTGTGGATGACCCGGATGATGTTTCCCTACATCGTCTGCATGTCGCTGGTGGCCTTCGCCTCCGGTGTGCTCAACACCTTCGGCCGCTTCGCCGTCCCGGCCTTCACCCCGGTCCTGCTGAACCTGGCGATGATCGGCGCCAGCCTGCTGCTGTCCGACCGCATGGCCGAGCCCATCCACGCCCTGGCGGCGGGCGTCATGATCGGCGGCGTGCTGCAGCTGGCCGTGCAGTGGGCCGCCCTGGGGCGCCTGGGCCTGCTGCCGCGCTGGGGCCAGGGCCTGCGGGCGGCATGGCGCGATCCGATGGTGCGCCGCATCCTGCGGCAGATGCTGCCGGCCACCCTCGGCGTGTCGGTCGCCCAGCTGTCCCTGCTGATCAACACCAACATCGCCACCTGGCTCGCGCCGGGCAGCGTCACCTGGCTGTCCTTCGCCGACCGGCTGATGGAATTTCCCACCGCCCTGCTGGGCGTGGCCCTGGGCACGGTGCTGCTACCCAGCCTGTCGGCCGCCCACGCCCGCCAGGACCACGCCGCCTACAACGCCCTGCTGGACTGGGGCCTGCGCCTGGTGCTGCTGCTGGGCCTGCCGGCCGCCCTGGGCATGGCCCTGCTGTCCGACGGGCTGGTCGCCGTCCTGTTCAACTACGGCGCCTTCTCCCCCGCCGACGTGGCCCAGACCCGGCTGGCCGTGATGGCCTATGCCGTCGGCCTGCTCGGCCTGCTGGCGATCAAGATCCTGGCGCCCGGCTTCTACGCCAAGCAGGACATCCGCACCCCGGTGCGCATCGCCGTCGCCGTGCTGGTATTCACCCAGTTGATGAACCTGATCCTGGTGCCCTGGCTGGCCCATGCGGGGCTGGCCCTGTCCATCGGCCTGGGGGCCAGCGCCAACGCCCTGACCCTGGTGGTCCTGCTGCGCCGGCGGGGACTGTACGCGCCCCTGTCCGGCTGGACCCGGTTCTGCCTGCGCCTGCTGCCGGCCCTGGCCGCCCTGGCCGCCGTGCTGCTGGCGGCCGACCGCCACCTGGACTGGATCGCCCTGGGCGCCCATCCGGGCGCCCGCGCCGCCTGGCTGGCGGCGGTGCTGGCCCTGGCCGTCCTGGCCTATTTCAGCGCCTTGTTTTTATTCGGTTTTCGCCCCAAAGACTTTACACGCCGACGCGCATAGGCTAGAATCGCTGTCTTTGACGCAACCCCGCATACAGATACCTTTATGGCCAATTCCGCTCAAGCCCGCAAGCGCGCCCGCCAGGCTGTCGCTCACAACAAACACAATGCCAGCATGCGCTCGATGCTGCGCACCGCCATCAAGCGCGTGCGCCAGGCCATCGAAGCGGGCGACCAGACCGCCGCCAACGAAGTCTTCCGCAAGGCCAGCGCCGTCATCGACCGCGTCGCCGACAAGCAGATCATCCACAAGAACAAGGCCGCCCGCCACAAGAGCCGCCTGTCGGCCGCGATCAAGGCCCTGGCCTGATCCGAGCCCCGGGGGCTTGCGCCAGAAAAAAGGACGCCTCGGCGTCCTTTTTTGTTTTGCACGATCATGCTTTAGAGGATTAGGATGCATGAGCTTGTCAGACAAGGCGCCCGGATTCGACAGGCACGAGCCTGTCTCCAGCCGTGGCATCCCCCCCACCTCGCGCCTTGCAAGGCGCTCGGATTCGACAGGCTGAGCATGGTCCGCAGGGACCATGCTCAGTCCCGTCTCATCCTAATCTCCCCAACAGCAGGAACTCCATCAGCGCCTTCTGTACATGCAGGCGGTTTTCGGCCTCGTCCCAGACCACGCTCTGCGGGCCGTCGATGACCTCGCCGGTGACTTCCTCGCCCCGGTGCGCCGGCAGGCAATGCATGAACAGCGCATCGGGATTGGCGGCCGCCATCATGCGGGCGTCCACGCACCAGTCGGCGAAGGCCAGGCGCCGGGCCTCGTTTTCGGATTCGTAGCCCATGCTGGTCCAGACGTCCGTCGTGACCAGGTCGGCGCCCTTGCAGGCTTCCAGGGGATCGTCGAATTCGCGCAGGATGGACGCCGGCTGGCCGCCCACGCGCAGCGGGTCCAGGCGGTAGCCGGCCGGCGCCGACACGTGCAGCGTGAAGCCCAGCAATTCGGCCGCCTGCAGCCAGGTGTAGGACATGTTGTTGGCGTCGCCGATCCAGGCGACCGTCCTGCCCCGGATCGGGCCGCGGTGCTCGATGAAGGTCAGGATGTCGGCCAGGATCTGGCAGGGATGGTATTCGTTGGTCAGGCCGTTGATGACCGGCACCCGCGAATGGGCGGCGAAGCGCTCGATGCGGGTCTGTTCGAAGGTGCGGATCATCACCAGGTCGACCATGCGCGACACCACGCGGGCGGTGTCCTCGATGGGTTCGGCGCGGCCGAGCTGGGATCCTTCGGTGGTCAGGTAGATCACCGAGCCGCCCAGCTGGTACATGCCGGCCTCGAACGACACCCGGGTGCGGGTGCTGGCCTTCTCGAACACCATGGCCAGGTTGCGGTCGTGCAGGGTGTGGTGCGGCAGGTAGCGTTTGAACTTGTCCTTGATGAGGCGCGCCCGGTCGATGACGTAGAGGATCTCGTCCTCGGAAAAATCACGCAGCTGCAGAAAATGACGCAAAGGCCCGGTCGGATTGGCGGCAGACATGTCAAACCCTGAGTAAAACGATCATATTACCGTGCGGCCGGAGCGCGCGCAAAACTCCGGCCCCATGATCGGATACAATGCGCGGCGAAGGGGATGCCGCGCGGCCTTCATCCAGGGCCGTGTCCCCTCTTTGGAACCACCACATGAGCCACCCTGTCCAGTATTTGATCATCCATGGCAAGACCCTGGAGGGCCAGCGGTTTCGGCCCAGCGACTGGGCCGAGCGCCTGGCGGGGGTCCTGTCCCAGTTCCGGCCGGCCGGTTCCATCGCCAACCCCCTGTCCTACTCCCCCTACGCCATGCCGCGCACCCTCGACGGCCTGCCCTGCGTGATGATCGACCTCCGCCTGCGCCAGCTCGAGCCCCTGGCCTGGAAGTTCGCCTGCGATTTCGCCGACAGCAACCGCCTCCAGACCACGGACACGGCCAGGCGCGACGAGGACGCCGCGCCCCAGTCGGCGGCCTGAGCCTCCCGCCGCGAAACGCGCGGCACAGGAACGGGCACGCTAGGATCGTCCCATGACCACCCCCGACCTGTTCGGCGACCTCGACCCCGGCCGGCGCGCGCGCCTGGGACCGGAGGCCTGGGTGCTGCGCGGCTTCGCCCTGCCCCATGTCGACGCGCTGCTGGCGGCCCTGGCCGCCGTCGAGGCCGCCTCGCCCTTTCGCCACATACGCACGCCGGGCGGCTTCACGATGTCGGCCGCCCTGAGCGGCTGCGGCGCGCTCGGCTGGACGAGCGGCCGGGGCGGCTACCGCTACAGCCCCATCGACCCCGAAAGCGGCCGGGCCTGGCCGCCGATGCCCGAGGCGTTCGCCCGCCTGGCGCGCGAGGCCGCGGCGGCGGCCGGGTTCGAGGGCTTCGCGCCGGACGCCTGCCTGATCAACCGCTACCTGCCCGGCGCCCGGATGTCCCTGCACCAGGACAGGAACGAGCGCGATTTCGGCGCGCCCATCGTCTCGGTCTCTCTGGGCATGAGCGCCGTCTTCCTGTTCGGCGGCCACGCGCGATCCGACCGGGCGGCCCGGGTGCCGCTCCATCATGGCGACGTCGCCGTCTGGGGCGGCGCGGACCGGCTGCGCTACCATGGGATCCTGCCGCTCGGCGGACAGCCCCACCCGCTGCTGGGCGGCCGGCGCATCAACCTCACCTTCCGCAAGGCGGGCTGAGCGCGCGCCCCAGGCGGCCCGGCTTCCGGCGCCCGCTATGCGATGCGGGACGCCGGTCCCTCCACCGCAAGAAACGGAGTGTCCCGGGCGCGCATCCCGTCTAAGCTGACAGACATCGCGACACACCAGGACGACGCCATGAACGCCCTTTTCCCCGCCCCGGACGCGGCCGGCACCGGGACCGACACCGACGACACGCCCCGGGCCGCACGGGGCCGGCCGGCCCGCGCCGACGCGCAGGCCCGGCACGCCAACCTCGTGGCGCGGGCCTGCCGCGCCATCGAATCGTCCGCGACGCCCCCATCGCTGGACGATCTGGCCGCGCAGGCGGGCCTGAGCCCCTGGCACTTCCACCGCGTCTTCAAGGCCGAAACGGGCCTCACCCCGAAGGCCTACGCCGCCGCGTTCCGCGCGCGCCGCCTGCGCGAGGCGCTGGACGCGGCCGGCGGATCGGTCACGGACGCCATCTACGACGCCGGCTTCAACTCCAGCAGCCGCTACTACGAGACCGCCGGGCAGGTGCTGGGCATGCGCGCCCGGGACTACCGCGCCGGCGGCGCCGGCGCCGTGATCCGCTTCGCGGTCGGCCAATGCGCGCTGGGGGCCATCCTGGTCGCTCAGAGCCGGCTCGGCCTGTGCGCCATCCTGCTGGGCGACGATCCCGACCGGCTGGTGCGGGACCTGCAGGACCAGTTCCCCAGGGCCGAACTGATCGGCGGCGACGCCGGCTTCGAGCAACTGGTCGCCCAGGTGGTGGGGTTCGTCGAGACGCCCGCCATCGGGCTGGACCTGCCCCTGGATGTGCGCGGCACCGCCTTCCAGCAGCGGGTCTGGCAGGCGCTGCGCGACATCCCGCCGGGCGCCACCGCCAGCTACGCCGAGATCGCCGCGCGCATCGGCGCGCCCAAGGCCGCGCGGGCCGTGGCGCGGGCTTGCGGCGCGAACCCCCTGGCCGTCGCCATCCCCTGCCACCGCGTCGTGCGGCGCGACGGCGACGTGTCGGGCTACCGCTGGGGCGTGGCGCGCAAGCGCGAACTGCTGCGGCGCGAAAAAGCCCCGGCATAGCCCGCAAACGAACGGGGCTCCCCGAAGGGAGCCCCGTGCCGCGTGGCAAGCGGGGAGCGGACGCCCCCCCCGCCCCGATCACTTCGCCGGCGTGTCCTGCTTCAGTTGGGGGATGTCCGACTGGCCGGTCTTGGTCAGCAGGCCCGTCTGGGTGTAGGTGAACAGCTTGGCCCGCGTGTCCACGATGTCCAGGTTGCGCATCGTCAGCTGGCCGATGCGGTCCAGCGGCGAGAACATGGACTCGCCCTTTTCCATCGTCAGGCGTTCGGGGTGGTAGGTCAGGTTGGGCGAGCGCGTGTCCAGGATGGAATAGTCGTTGCCCCGGCGCAGTTCCAGGGCGACCTCGCCGGTGATGGCGCGCGCCACCCAGCGCTGCGCGGTCTCGCGCAGCATGATGGCCTGGGGATCGAACCAGCGGCCCTGGTACAGCAGGCGGCCCAGGCGCAGGCCGTTGATGCGGTACTGCTCGATCGTGTCCTCGTTGTGGATGCCGGTCACCAGGCGTTCGTAGGCGGCGTGCAGCAGCGCCATGCCCGGGGCCTCGTAGATGCCGCGGCTCTTGGCCTCGATGATGCGGTTCTCGATCTGGTCGCTCATGCCCAGGCCGTGGCGCCCGCCGATGCGGTTGGCCTCCAGCATCAGTTCGACCGGGTCGGCGTATTCCACCCCGTTCAGGGCCACCGGCTGGCCCTGCTCGAAGCGCACCGTGACTTCCTCGGCCTTGACCTCGACATCCTGCTTCCAGAACGCCACGCCCATGATGGGCTGGACGATGCGGATGCCGGAATCCAGGTGTTCCAGGTCCTTCGCCTCGTGCGTGGCGCCCAGCATGTTGGAATCCGTGGAATAGGCCTTTTCCGCCGACATCTTGTAGTCGAAGCCGTTTTCCTGCATGTACTGCGACATTTCGGCCCGGCCGCCCAGTTCGTCGATGAACTGCTGGTCCAGCCAGGGCTTGTAGATCTTCAGGTCCGGATTGGTCAGCAGGCCGTAGCGGTAGAAGCGCTCGATGTCGTTGCCCTTGAAGGTGCTGCCGTCGCCCCAGATGTGGACGTCGTCCTCGCGCATGGCCGAGACCAGCATCGTGCCCGTCACCGCGCGGCCGATGGGCGTGGTGTTGAAGTACGTCACCCCGCCGGTGGAAATATGGAAGGCGTTGCACTGCAGGGCGGCGATGCCCTCGGCCACCAGCTGCGCGCGGCAATCCACCAGGCGCGCGCCCTGGGCGCCGTAGCGCAGGGCCTTGCGGGGGATCTCGTCGTAGTCCGGCTCGTCGGGCTGCCCCAGGTTCGCCGTATAGGCGAAGGGCAGCGCGCCCTTGTTCTTCATCCACAGCAGCGCGGCGCTGGTGTCCAGCCCGCCCGAAAAGGCGATGCCGACCTTCTGCCCGACCGGCAGGTTTTCAAGAATGGTTGTGCTCATGGGGGGTCCGGATAAACCTGAGATTGAAGTCAATCCGGCATTATATCGTCGCCGCATGGCTCGGCGCCTCGTCCAGCCAGTCCATCGCGACGGCGGCGGAAAGCCCCAGGTTGCCCGTCTGGCAATGCCCGTCGGCCCCCTGCTCGGCCGTGAAGACGTGCTCGGCCGCCGGGCCCGAGACCGCATGCGCGAACAGGCGCGACTGGCGCAACGGCTCGGCCCCCTCGCCTTCGCCCACCAAGGCCAGGCAGGGGCAGGCGATCCGCGCCAGCGCGGCTTCGTCCACCCGGAACTCGCGAAGATAGCGATAGACCTCCCGGAAGCCCGGCCGCCCGAAGCGCAACATCAGGTTGCGGGCCATCTCGCGCGTCTGGGCGTTCATCACGGCGTCCGGGATGCGCGCCAGGTCGTCCAGGCCGAAATCGTCGGCCTCGGGCATCTCGGCCGGATCCAGGCCGATGAACGAAGTCATGTAGGCGTGCAGGTCGACGATGGGTGAATTGGCGATCAGGGCGCCGATGCGGGGCTCGTGCGCCGCGATCCGCACGGCGAAATGACCGCCGAAGCTGATGCCCATCAGCGCCAGCCCCCCGGGCCGCAGGCCCGGCAGCGCCAAGGCGCGGTCCACCACCGCGCGGCCGATGCGCTCGAAGTCCGGCGCGAAGTGGCTGGCGGCATTGAAGCGCCAGGTGTCCATCTGCCCCGGCCCGGTGAACAGCAGCAGGTCGTAGCCGCGCTCCAGAGCCGCCGCGCCGTAGGCGATGTAGGTTTCCTCCAGCGTGCCGTCGAACCCGCTGACGATGGCCAGCAGGCGGTCGCCCGCCGACCTCTCGCCACGGATGTGATAGGCGGGCAGGCGCAGGCCTTCCTGCTCGAACCACCATGGCTCGCAGGCCGTCCCTCCACAGCGCAATGCGGCCAGGAACGCCCGCCGGCTCGCCAACCCGTGCTCCCGGTGCAAAGGGTCGTCCACGCGCAGGTAGTATTCCGCCGCGCGGTAGCTGTTGCAGGCGACCAGGTACTGGTCACGCGCGCTGATCCCGTGCCCCCGGGCCGCGCGCGCATCGGCGTCGGCCTCCTGGCGGGCGCCCGCCAGGCCGAAGGCACGCACCCATGCGTCCGGATCCGCGTTCCCGATCCCGGCGGCCAGCGCCAGGCACTCGCCCACGGCGGCGCCACCATAGCGCGCCGCGCCCAGCTGGCGCATGAGCTGGAAGTCCATTTCGGGGTCCGCGAACCCCCGCACGCGCGTACGCCCGCGTTCCAACGATCCGGCCATTGCATGTCCCTCCCGAAGACCGCCGCCCGGCATGGGCGGCCGCCGCTCGGCACAGGGTAGCGCGGCGCGGACGCCGGCTGAATCCGGGAAACCACGGCAGCGCCGGCACGGCGCCCGGATGCGCCCGCGGCGACATGCCGGATCCCTCTTTCCGGCGCAGCCCCATCATGGGATTTTTCTGTGCTAGAATGCACGTCTTTCGGGGACGTAGCTCAGCTGGGAGAGCGTCGCGTTCGCAATGCGAAGGTCGGGAGTTCGATCCTCCTCGTCTCCACCAGAAATACCCAAACCGTCTGATTCGTCAGGCGGTTTTTTTTTGGTTCTTCGCGGATTAGCGTGGAGCCATAGCTGTCCACTGTTACCCTTGAAGCCTGATTTTCAGGGCTCAAGGGCAGGTTCATGCTGGATAGGAAGACGATCGAGAAGCTGGGCGGCTGGGAAGGCTATCGGGTGGAGCGGATTGCGTGGCCTGAGGGCGACAGTCGGACCGTCACGATCCACCTCAAGCCCTGCGCCCGCACGATGTACTGTGAGCACTGTGGCAGCCGGTGCCGACAGGTTCATGAGACGACCGTGCGCCGGGTTCGGGACCTGCCGCTGATGGCACTTCAGGTAAGGCTGGTGGTGCCACGCCGGCGGGTTTGGTGCGAGCAGTGCGGCGGTCCGCGCCTGGAGAAGCTTACCTGGCTGGGGCGTTACCAGCGGGTCACCGACCGACTGGCCGAGGCGGTCAGCCAGTTGCTTGAATCCAGCAATATCCTGGCCGTGGCCCGCTTCTTCCAACTGGGCTGGCACACGGTCAAGTCGCTGGATAAAGCCAGGTTGCGCCGGAAGGTCCAAGAGCCGGACTGGAGCCAGATCCACTATCTGGCGATGGATGAGTTTGCCCTGCACAAGGGCCATCGCTATGCCACCGTGGTGGTCGATCCGGTCCGTCGCCAGGTCCTGTGGGTCGGCAACGGTCGCTCCCGCGAGACGGCGCGAGCCTTCTTCGAGCAGCTTCCTGCCGGCGTTGCCGCGCAGACCCGGGCCGTGGCCATCGACATGACCACGGCCTATGAGCTGGAGATCCAGGCCCACTGTCCCAACGCCGAGATCGTCTACGACCTGTTCCACGTCGTGGCCAAGTATGGCCGCGAGGTGATCGACCGGGTGCGCGTGGACCAAGCCAACCAACTGCGCCACGACAAGCCGGCTCGCCGGGTGATCAAGTCCAGCCGCTGGCTGTTGCTACGCAATCGGAGCCACCTGGATCGACGCCAGACGGTGCAACTGGATGAGCTGCTGGAAGCCAACCAACCGCTGCTCACCGCCTATCTGATGCGTGATGAACTCAAGCGCCTGTGGTTCTACCGACGTCCCGGCTATGCCCAGAAGGCATGGGATCACTGGCTGGAGCAGGCCCAGAGCAGCGGAATCGCTGCGCTATTCCTCTTTGCACAACGGCTCAAGGCCTACCTGCACGGGATCCTGTCCCGTTGCCGGCACCCGCTCAACACCAGCATCGTCGAAGGCATCAACAACACCATCAAGGTCATCAAGCGCCGGGCATACGGCTATCGGGATCAGGAGTACTTCTTCCTCAAGATCCGCTCAGCCTTCCCCGGTATTTAACGAAGAACCTTTTTTTGCGGCCGTCTTTTGCCTGTCGCGGCATTTCATCTCCGGGTCGGACCTCGCGGACCTGCCGCAACGCCGCTCGGGGCAAGACATCCACGTCTGATCTACTGATACACCTTGCCGTTCCACTTGAAGATGTAGGTTCCGCTTTCGAAACGCACGTCGTGCATGCCATGGTGCACGGCGGGCAGCACAAAGACCTTGCCGCCGGCGGTGGCGAGGCGAATCGCTTTCCCGGCATAGCCGGCGGGCGTGGCCAGCACCGCATAGGTCTGGCAGCCCGCCGAGCCGCAGCCTCCCATGCTGCTGGACCGCGCCAGCAAATCGGGACGGCCATCGCCATCGAGGTCGGCATGCCCTACTTCGAAGGGCTGCAAATCGCCATAGTCCGCGCCCATCGCATGTTTCAACGCCGCCGTTTCAGCCTCGACCGGCGTGCCGTGGACCGCCACGCCCGGCGTCGGTGCCGCAGCGGCGGCGGTTTGCCATGCCAACAGCATGGCGAACAGCGTTCCTGCCCTTGCGTTCATGTCCTTCTCCTCGACAAATCGGGTGCCAACGGGCGATCCGGCGATTCGCATCCCACATCAACCTCGAGGCGAACCATCCAGCGCGTGGATGGCGTGGTCCACAACGGTCTTCACCCGATCTTCGGAAAGCTGATTGCTGGCCAGCATCAGCACCCGGGTCGCATCCTTCGGAGAGATCTTGCCTTCGAACGCGGCCAGCAAGGGCCGCTGATCCTTGTTGCCCGCGGCCCGATACAGTTCGATCCCGAGATCGACGTAGCCATTGCGAAACGCCATCGCAGCCGCATTCTGGGCGATCATGCGGTCCGTGCCGCCCACATGCTGGACACCCTGCCCCTTGTCCAGTTCCTGGCCGATCTGGAACATTTCACGAATCAGAGGTTCGGCCTTGCCCTGATCGCTGGCCACCGCAGGAATCTTCATCAGCCGCGCGTCCAGGCCGAGCTTGCCACGCGCATCGTCGGCCAGATGCTGTTCCTGGGCGTATTTCCGGGCGGCGTCCGCATCGCCATGCGCGATCAGACCGTCAAGAATCAGCCCATGAAAATTCTTTTTCTGAGCCGGATTCCCTGCCCAGGCGCCAATCAGCTGATTGACGTCGTCCATGCGTCCGGCCTTGGCCATTTCAGGGATCAGATCGGTATAGGAGGCGTACAGATCACGTTGATGGCTGATGGTGTTGGCGATGTCCAGCGCCTGTGTCGCATGCGCCGTCCGTCCGACCGCCCGCATGAGCAATGACCCATAGGAATCCGTGAACAGGTTGCCGACCTGCACCATATGGGCGGCCTGGGCATAGTCGCCCTGCATGATCAGGACCACGGCGCTGGGAGCGGCGATGCTGGCGAAGTCCGGGTTGGCCTCCGCCTGGCCGAGCAGGCGGGCACGATATGCCTGCCCTTTTTTCAAGGCGGCCGTCGCCTGCTCCGGCTGGCCAAGCTTCTGGTGGATCAGGGCAAGCAGCGCATAATCCCGGTCCAGGCCGATCAGCCCGACGGTCTGATTGCTGCGTCTGGCCGTCGGCGCCATGGCGTCGACCCGGGTCTCGAACGCCTGCGCGGCGGATTGATAGGCGGGCTTCGCCTCGGCCGATACCGGAGCCATGTAGACATCGAGATCCGTGTCATGGGTGAGCGGCAACCGGGACGTGATGCCGGCAGCGAGCAGGCCCAACCGGACCGCCAGCGCGTTGATCCCCTGGTTCAGGGCCACCGCCATCATGTCCTGGTTGGCCGACCCGCCCAGCATGTTCAGTCCCGTGTCCACGTCGCCGCCGGCCATGACCGCGGCGGCCAGCTCCTGCTGGGTGGTCGGGTCCGCCCGGTAATGCAGCGTGTCGGTGAAATAGCGGTATTTTTCCAGCGCCTTCGGGACATCGCCCATGTTCGCATAGTCCACGGCCAGGTTCAGCGTGACCGAGGCGGTCGTGTCCTTGCCGTAATGCCCCGATTGCAGACCCTTTTCCAGCCGGTCCGCAACCATCGGCCAGGCGGGCCGCAGCCCCGGCGTCGCCAACAGGCTCAACAGTGAATTGACCTGTTGCGCGTCCTCTCCGGGGTAGACGGTCAGGAACGCGGCGACGGCCGCTTTGACGTCCTCGGGCCGCTTGCATTCCCCGGCCGCCAGCCCCAGCTGGATCACCGCCTTGGCGTAGGCGGGCTTGTTGATCTTGATGCCTGCCAGGGACTGATCGGCCGCCGCGAAGCCTTTGGTGCAGACCAGATCCGCAGGCTGCGCGCCGTTCGACGGCGCGGCCCCGCCCGCTTGAGATGCCGCCCCCGAGGGATGATGGGAAAAGGGCCGCAAGCATTCCGCCGTGGGGCTGGCGTAGCATGGTGCGCGCGCCGCCATGGCATCGCGCAGTTTCGTCAGGCCTGCGACCGAAATGCCGTTCACGCTCTGGCCAGCCGCCAGCGCCTTGCCGACCGCGGAATCCGCATCGTCCTTGATGATGGCCTGCACATCGGCCACCATCTGCTGATAGGCCGCCAATTGCTTCTGCGGATCCAGATCGGACTTTTCCTGTTGCATCGCCGAGGCGATTTTCTGCAGGGCATCCTGCGCGGCCTTCTGCGGGTCACCGCACGCCGACAAAGTCAGCAACAGGCCGCCCGTCAGCAGGCTCTTTTTGAGGGTGGTAAAAGGCACGTCCATTTCGTTCTCCCTACAGTGGGACTACTTTGGATTTTTCAGACGAGGCGTCCGATGGCGCCATCGGCCGATGGCGGTGAGCGCATGCTTGTCTCATCGTTATGGGTCGCATACGCAATTTCTTACGTTTTCAGTATTCTGCCCAGTTACTGAATTTGTCCTGAAAGAAATCGGCCGCGCCTCACCAGAAACCGTCGCACATCCCCCGCGCATGCCGGATGCCGCTGCGGACCAGATGGCGACCGCTCATGTCCCGGAATCCGGGCAGGATGCCCAGCCTGCGCCGCTCGGCGATGAACCAGTCGCGCGCCAGGCCCATGTCCTCGAGCAGGTAGTCGTCCAGTTCGAGCAGATGCCGCAGATCCTGGCGGCGGCCGAACCGGCATCGCAGGAATCGCAGCACGGCCGAAAACCGGTACGGCGCGGCGCGCCCGCCCGCAGCGGGCCGCGCCAGATCAAGAGCATCGTTCATCATCCACATCCATAAATCCCGCTGGCGAGCGCCAGCAGCAGGTCCATTCCCAGCCAGGCCTGGAATATCCAGCCCAGCGCCCATGCGCCCGCCCCGGCCAGCAGGACGCGCCCGGACAGTCCGGGCCACGACGCCACCCTCATGGCCGCACCACGCGCAGGCCCGGCCCGTCCGATGCCGCCAGGGGCGCGTCGTCGATCAGCCAATGCGCGGCGGCGGCGACGCACCCGATGGCGATCGCGCCGATCCAGAGCCAGCCATAGGAATGGGTCCGGTCGTAGACCCACGCCCCCAGCCACACGCCGAAGAAGCCGCCAACCTGATGGCCCAGGAACACGATGCCGAACAGGGTCGCGATGTAGCGCAGGCCGAACATCCGTAACACCAGTTCATTGGTCATCGGAGCGGTCCCCAGCCACAGGAACCCCATGACCAGGGCGAAGGCATAGGCGCTCGCCGCCGTGACCGGCATCGACAGGAACAGCAGCATGGCCGCCACCCGGACCGCGTACAGGCCCGCCAGCAGATGCTTGATGCGCCAGATCCCGGCCGACCGGCCGCAGGCATAGGTCCCGAAGATGTTCGCCAGCGCGATCAGGGCCAGGGCCGTGCCGGCCTGCGCCAGGCTCAGCCCATGCTCCAGCAGGTAGGCGGGCAGATGCGTCGCGATGAAGGCCAGTTGAAAGCCGCAGGCGAAGAATCCCAGGTTCAGCAGCCAGAAGCCCCGGCGGCGCATGGCCTCCCGGACGGAAGCGCCGGCCGGGAGGCCGGGAAGGCCCGCCCGTCCTCCCTGGGCGCGGGCGCGCAGCGGCACGGCCAGCGGCAGGCTCATCAGCATCAGCAGGCCCAGGACGAACGCGGCGCCCCGCCAGCCGACTCCGGCCAGCAGGTATTGCACGAAAGGCACCAGGCAGAACTGTCCCAGGCCGCCGATGGCGCCGGCGACGGCCAGTGCCCAGCTGCGCTGGCGCGGTTCGAAAATCCGGGACAAGGCGCCATAGACCGTGCCGAAGGCCGTGCCCGACAAGGCCATGCCGATCAGCACGCCGTTGCCGAGCGCGAAACCGACGGGCCCCCGGGCCTGCGCCACCAGATACAGGCCCAGGCCATACGCCAGGATGCCGAGCAGCAGTACCCTGCCGGAACCGTAGCGGTCGGCCACCAGGCCGGTCACGGGCTGCGCCAGGCCCCAGACGAGGTTCTGCAAGGCCAGAGCCAGCCCGAACGTTTCCAGGGACCAGCCATGGCCGGACGTCACCGGCTGCATGAACAGGCCCTGCGTATGCCGGATTCCCAGCGACAGGCCCATGAGGACTCCGCCGCAGACCACGATCGTCCAGCGGGATGCCGGAATCGGACAGGCATGGGTTTTCATTGGAAGGCTCCAGAGGTCGCCGCAGGCATCCGCGAACGCGTCAGGCCTGGTTCAGCATCGGATACAGGGACGCGAGCAGCAGGACGGCCATCGCCCGGTCGAACCACCGCCGCCGTGCCGGATCGTCCAGCCATTGGCGGATCAGGCTGCCGCAACCGGCCCAGAGACCGACGCAAGGCAGGTTGATGACGGCGAACAGCACGGAAATGATGACCACGCTCGTCAGGTAGCCCTGCTGCGGCGCATAGGCGCTGACGGCGGCGACGGCCATGGTCCATGCTTTCGGATTGACCCACTGGAAGGCGGCTGCGCCGAAAAAGCCGAGCGGCGCACCGGCGCCGCGGCGGCCATCGGCGCGCGCGGCGGGCGACGACCTCGCGATCCTCCAGGCGAGATAGGCCAGATAGGCCGCCCCCAGATAGCGCAGCCAGTCGTACAGGCCGGGAAAGGCCCTGAACAGGGCGCCGAACCCCAGGCCGATGGACAGCACCATCAGGAAAAAGCCGCCCGTCACGCCCAGCATGTGCGGCAAGGTGCGGCGGAATCCGAAGGCCGCGCCGGAAGCCAGCAGCATGGTGTTGTTCGGTCCGGGCGTGATGGAAGAGATCAGCGCGAACAGCGAGAAGGCGAGCAGCAGGTCGGTCGAAGGCATCATGTTCCGTTCTTGTCGGCGATCGGCCCCCATGGGCCGCCGGAACCATCTTCACGGATCGCGCCTGTGTATTGAATACACAGTCATAATGGTTTTTTTCGATACACGCTGGACAATGAAGCGTCTGAATTGCAAAAAATGCCCGGATCTGTATCTTTTTCCCGTACCGGATCGGCCTTACAGTGACAGGCGATCCTTCGGGACCCCGTCGCACGAACCGCCCCATCCACGCACGCGCCGGGCCATCCCGGGCGCGAAGACCGGAGCACGCAGCACGAAGGCAAGCCGATGAGCCGCTATCTGAATCTCGCCGACACCCTCGGCAGCCGCATCGAACAGGGCCTGTACGCGGCCGGCAGCCGCCTGCCCTCCGTGCGGGCCCTGAGCACCGAACACGGCGTCAGCCTGACGACCGTCCAGCAGGCCTACCGCTGGCTGGAAATGTCCGGCCTGGCGGAAGCGCGGCCCCGTTCCGGCTGGTACGTGCCGACGGCCCGCCCGGCGCCCGGACTGCCCCGGATGGGCAAGCCCACCCTGCGGCCGATCGATGTGTCGGACTGGGGGCAGGTCCAGGACCTGCTCGACCTGGAACGCGAAGGAAAGACGATCCAGCTGGGCCGGGGCATGCCGGATGTCGAGAGCCCCAGCCTGCGCCCCCTGCAGGCGGCGCTCGCCCGGGAGGGCCGCCGTGCCGGCATCGCCAGCCTGCACTACAACGACATGCAGGGGGTTCCCGCCCTGCGCGCGCAGCTGTCCCGGCTGGCCGTGGACGCGGGCTACCAGGCCGCGCCCGACGCGCTGATCGTCACGACCGGCTGCCAGGAGGCGCTGTCGTGCGCGATACGGGCCCTGTGCGCGCCGGGCGACATCGTGGCCATCGCGTCCCCCAGCTATCACGGCACGATGCAGATCCTGAAGGAAGCCGGCGTGCAGGCCTTCGAAATTCCCTCGGACCCCGTCCAGGGCATCAGCCTGGAGGCGCTCGAACTCGCGCTGGACCGCTGGCCCGTCAAGGCCATCCTGGTGATCCCCAATGCCAGCAATCCGCTCGGCTACACCATGCCGGAACACCGCAAGCGGGGCCTGATCCGCCTGGCCCAGCGCTTCGACGTCCCCATCATCGAGGACGACATCTACGGCGACCTGGTCTATGGCTGGCCCCGGCCCCACGCCCTGAAGGCGCTCGACGAGGACGGCCGGGTCCTGCTGTGCAGTTCGTTTTCCAAGACCCTGGCGCCCGGGCTGCGGGTGGGCTGGATCGCGCCGGGACGCTATTTCGACAAAGTGCTGCGCATGAAATACACCAGCTCGGGCCCGACCGCGCCCCTGCCGCAGATCGCCGTCGCCGAGTTCCTGCGCAAGGGGCACTATCCGGCGCACCTGCGCCGGATGCGGCGCCAGTACCAGCGCCAGCGCGACGTCATGGCCGAATGGGTGCGGCGCCACTTCCCCCGGGGAACCCGCATCAGCCACCCGCAAGGCGGCTTCACCCTGTGGATCGAACTGCCGGAATCGTTCGACACGCATGCGCTCGACCCCATGCTGCGGGAAAACGGCATCGTCATCGCGCACGGCAGCATCTTCTCGGCGGCCGGAAAATACCGGAACTGCATGCGCCTGAGCCATGCCTCGGTCTTCACGCCCCGCACCGAATGGGCGGTCCGCAGGATCGGCGAGGCCATCGGCGAAATCCTCGACGCCCATCACTGAACACCGGAGCGCGCCATGCCGGAATCCATCGAAATCCCCGCAACCGACGGCTACCCGCTGGGAGGCCGCCAATGGCGCCATGCGCGGACGGTGGGCCACCCGCCTCCGGTGGCCATCATCAATCCCGCGACCTCGGTGCGAGGCCGGTACTATGCGCGATTCGCCGAGTACCTGCACACGCAGGGCTGGGACGTCGTGACCTACGACTACCGCGGCATCGGCGAATCGCGCCGGGGCTCCCTGCGCCGGCTGCGGGCCGACTGGATCGACTGGGGCGAGCACGATTTCGAAGGCGTGCTGCGATACGCCGCTCTGAATTTCCCGGGCCAGCCCATCGACGTGATCGGGCACTCCGTCGGCGGCTTCGTCATCGGCCTGGCGCCATCGGCGCACCGCGTGCGCCGGATCTTCACCATGGGCGCCCAGTTCGCATACTGGCGGGACTACCAGGCGGAAAAACGGCGGGCCATGTTCCTGAAATGGCACGTCCTGATGCCCGTCCTGGCGACGCTGCTGGGCCACGTCCCGGCAAAGCGGCTGGGCTGGATGGAGGACACGCCGAAAGGCGTGGCGCTGGACTGGGCGCGCATGGCTCCGCGCTTCGAGGACTCCGTCCGCCGGGGCGTCCGGACGGCGGACGGCCTGCCGCAAGCGGCCGGGCTGGCCCGCAACTTCGGGACGATCGGCGCGCCGATCCTCGCATTGGGCGCCGAGGACGATCCCTACGGCACCGAGGCGGCGCTGGACCGCCTGCTGCGGTATTACAGCGCCAGCCGGCGCAGCCACCTGCGCATCGCCCCGCAGGATGTCGGCCTGGACGAGATCGGCCATTTCGCGTTCTTCCACGAGCGCTTCCGCGACGTCCTGTGGCCCTACGCCCTGGAATGGCTGCGCAACGCGGCCCTTCCGGCGGGATCCCCCGGGCGGCTGAAGATCATGCCGGCCGGATCCTGACCGCCTTTCTCCACGCGCCATCGGGACGCCTCATCCAACCGTTTCAATCACGCCATGCACAGGAGCTCCAGACCATGAACGATCGCCACCCGGAGGGCGTCGGGCCCGGCGCCCTCCTCATCACCGGGGCCGGCCGCGGCATCGGCGCCGCCACCGCGCTGGCCGCCGCGCGCCTGGGCCACGACATCGTCCTGAACTACGCCCGCGACGAACGGGCGGCCCGCGCCGTGGCGGATGAAATCCGGACGCTCGGCCGCCGCGCCGCCGTCATCCAGGCCGACGTGGGCCGCACCGGGGACATCCGGCGGATGTTCGACACGATCGAGACCGAAATCGGGCCGCTGCGCGGCCTGATCAACAACGCGGGGATCACCGGCCCGATCGGGCCGTTCGCGGACACGACCGAGGCGACCATCGAACGGGTTTTCCAGGTCAACGTGCTGGGGGCCATGCAATGCGCGCGCGAAGCGCTGGCCAACTTCAGGCGCCATGGCACGCGTGGCGTGATCGTCAACGTCTCCTCGATCGCGGCCCGCACGGGCAGCCCCGGGGAATACGTGCACTACGCCGCCAGCAAGGCCGCGCTGGAGGCCTTCACCCTGGGGCTGGCCAGGGAGGTGGCCGCCGAAGGCATCCGGGTCTGCGGACTGGCCCCGGGCAGCACCCTGACGGACATCCACGCGGCCGCGGGCGAACCGGACCGGCCCGCCCGCGTCGCCCCCCGGATCCCCATGGGGCGCCTGGCGGAGCCGGCCGAGATCGCCGAAGCCATCGTCTGGCTGGCCTCCCCCGCGGCCTCCTACGTGACGGGCACGACGCTGGCCTGCGCCGGGGGACTCTAGGGCCTGTGTCGCGTCCCGGCGACACGGCCCCCTCTTCCCCTTCCCTTGCCGGCCTTCTTTCCTATAATTTATATAGATAGACTATATAAATAATCAGGAACCCACCGAGATGCCGGACCGAACATCGCAATCCCCCGCAGGGGCCGGACTGCTGGACCGCATCGCCCGGCTCAACCGCTGGGTGACGCACCACACGGCCTGGACGCTGCCGCTCGCGCAGGCCCGGGTCCTGGCGCAGATCGACGAACTGGGAACAGCCCGCATCGGCGACCTGGCGCGGGCCGAACGCTGCAGCCAGCCCACCATGACCTCCCAGGTCCACCGCCTGCAGGACCAGGGCCTGGTCGGCCGCGCGACGGACCCGGGCGACGCCCGGGCCTCCTGGATATCCCTGACGGACCAGGGCCGGCGCGCGCTGGCCGACATGCGCCAGGCGCGCGCCGGCATCTTCGAATCCCTGGTCGAGCAACTGGACGCGGCGGACCGCGCGCGGCTGCCCGACGCCCTGCGGGCGCTCTCGGCGCTGCTCGACGCCGCCTATCGCCAGGCGCCGGCCCGGCGGGCCAGCGCCCCGTCACCCGACGAACATCCCATCACCGAGGAATCCAACACACCATGAACCTGCTGCAACAACCCAAAGCCGTGCTGGCGGTGGCGTTCGCCTGCGTCATCGCCTTCATGGGCATCGGGCTGGTCGATCCGATCCTGAAGCCCATCGCCGACTCCCTGGGGGCCTCGCCTTCGCAGACTTCGCTGCTGTTCACCAGCTACATGGCCGTCATGGGCCTGGCGATGCTGATCACCAGCGCCGTCTCCAGCCGCCTGGGCGTCAAGCCGACCCTGCTGCTCGGGCTGGCGATCATCATCGTGGGCGCCGGGCTGGCCGGCCTGTCCGACTCGATCGGCGCCATCGTCGGCTACCGCGCCGTCTGGGGCCTGGGCAACGCCCTGTTCGTCGCCACCGCGCTGACGGCCATCGTCAGCGCCTCGTCGGGCTCGGTGCGCGACGCCATCATCTTCTACGAAGCGGCGCTGGGCGTCGGCATCGCCGCCGGCCCGCTGATCGGCGGCATGCTGGGCTCCATCTCGTGGCGCGGGCCTTTCTTCGGGGTCTCCGTGCTGATGACGATCGCGTTCCTGGTCACCCTCTTCCTGCTGCCCGGCGCGGCGGCCCGGCCCAGGCCCAGTTCGCTGCGCGACCCGTTCCGGGCGCTGAGGCACCCGGGCCTGCTCGGCGTGGCCCTGACCGCCCTGTTCTACAACTTCGGCTTCTTCACCCTGCTCGCCTACACCCCATTCCCGCTCGACATGACGGCCCAGCAGGTCGGCCTGATCTTCTTCGGCTGGGGGGTGATGCTGGCCTTCGCCTCGGTGATCCTGGCCCCCCGGCTGCAGGGCGCCTTCGGCACGATCCCCTCGATCCTGCTCGCGCTCATCGGCTTCGCCCTGGTGCTGGCCATGATGGCGATCTGGACCGAACACAAGGCGGTCCTGGTGGCCGGCGTGGTCCTGGCCGGCCTGTTCCTCGGGATCAACAACACGCTGGTGACCGAAACCGTGATGAAGGCCGCGCCCGTCGAACGGGGCGTGGCCTCGGCCGCCTACAGCTTCGTGCGCTTCGGCGGCGGCGCGGTCGCGCCCTGGCTGGCGGGCTACCTGGGCGAGACCCTGAACGACCACGTGCCGTTCTGGGTCGGAGCCGCCGCCGTGATGCTGGGGGTCCTGGTGCTGGCCGCGAGCCGGCGGCACCTGCGCCACGTCGACGAATCCCACACGCTCTCCGCGCCCCTGGCGAAGAGCGGACCGGAGGAAGCGCCCGGGACGGCCATGGCCCGGGGCTGAGCGGCCGGGATCGCTGGAAAATCAGCGGCTACGGCACGGAGCCGGCTCCCATCCAGCGCGCATCCAGTCCGGCCAGGTTCCAGGCGGATGGATCCTCCGGCCCCAGGATCCGGTCGTCGCAATCCGGATCGCCCAGGTCCAGTCGTTCGGACGGGCACGGACCGCCCGCATCCAGGCTGAAAAAGGCTTCGACGCGCGGCGTCAGCAGGGAATCCGCGCCCGGCGCCACCACGACGGCCAGGCGCCGAGACTCCAGGCGCACCAGCGAGCCGATCGGATAGATGCCCACCGTCTTGACGAAGGCTTCGAACACGGGACGATCGAAGTGCCCCTTCCAGCCGGCCATCCGGTGCATGGCCTCCGCGGGGTTCCAGGGCGCCTTGTAGGCGCGTTCGGAAGTCACGGCATCGTAGATGTCGCAGACCGCGCCCATGCGGGCCAGCAGCGGAATGCCCCCACCCCTGAGCCGGTCGGGATAGCCCGAGCCGTCGTACTTTTCATGGTGGTGCCGGGCGACGGACTGGACCGCCTCGTCCGCACCGCCCTCCCGCAGCATGGCCGCCCCCAGGGACGGATGGCGCCGGACGACGTCGAATTCCGCGTCCGACAGCCGGCCGGGCTTGTTCAGGATATCCAGCGGGATGGCCGCCTTGCCCAGGTCGTGCATCAGCCCGCCCAGCCCCGCCTGCCGGGTCAGGACGGCGTCCAGCCTCAATTGGCGGGACAGCGACAGCATCAGCGCGCAGACCGCCACCGAATGCAGATACGTGTAGTTGTCGCGCGTCTTGAGCCGGGCGACGCTCAGCAAGGCCTGGGGGTGGCGGCCGACCGAATCGGCGATCTGCCGCACCAGCGGCAAGGTGCCCTCGGGGTCGATCGCGTGGCCCATCCGCGCCTCCTCGAACATCCCCATGACCTGATCGCGCGCGGCCAGGCACAGGCCGCGCGCCCGTTGGATCTCGTCTTCCAGGGAAGTCTCCGTCCCGGGCATCGCGGCGAAAACGGGCCGGGACGCCGACCGCCGCGCCTCGGTCGCCCCATCGAAGGAGACCTCCGTCCAGGCGACCGGCGCCTCCGGATCTGCCGCGGGTCCCGAAGCCCCGGGGTCCCCCGTCTCCGGCGCGATGTCCATCGGCCGGCCCTTGGCCGTGTCGATCCAGACGATGCGGATGCCGGCGGCCCGGATCTTCTCCAGGTCCTGCCACCGGGTCAGCAGGAAGCGGCCGCGCCAGAACGGATGCCGGAACCAGTCGCCGTCCAGCTTGTGGATGTACATCCCGAGCCGCAGCTCGGACAGGAGAATGCGCTTGATCGACATGGTTCGTGCGGGTATGCCCCGGATGGCGGGCGGGCCGCCATGGCCACCCATCGTCATTTTTCCGCATGTAACAAACGTGGTCCACCGGCGGATCCGCCAATCTGTGGCGCCAAAGACGCAGATCGCGCCGATTTCCGTTCAAAAACATTGATCCAGGTTAAAAACCACGCAATCTTCGGGTCATTCGGAGCGGCGGGCATCTTTCCCTCTGAACCAAAATTTACAATTGCCAAGAGGTTTCTTGATTGAGTTACTTGAGCCATCGCCCGCGTCCCCTCCTGGGACGCGGAATCGACCGGAACGCCCACATGAAACAAAGCTCCATCGACGCCGTCCTGAACCGGCTCCGCCTCTGGCAAAAATTCGCCGTGCTGGCGCTCTTCGGCGTGGTGCTGGTCTCCATCCCCTTCGCCCTGTACGTCCACGAATCCGGCAAGACCATCCAGGCCACCCGGCTGGAGTCCAGCGGCCTGCCGCCCATGCGCCTGCTGATGAAGACCCTGCAACTGGCCCAGCAGCATCGCGGCCTGGCGATGATCACGCTCAACGGCGACGCTTCCGCCGACGCCCGCCGCGCGACCCTCCAGGATGACGCCGACCGCGCCTTCGAAGCGCTGGATGCCGCGCTGCGCCAGGACGTCCAGGCGCCGGCGCTCCTGGCCGCCTGGCAGGAAGTCCTCCAGGGATGGACCTCCCTGGAAGGGCAGGTCGCGCGGAAAAGCCTCTCCCCCGCCGACAGCTTCCAGGCCCACGTCGAGCTGATCGCCCGGCTGCTCCGGGTGAAATCCCTGCTGCTGCAGCACTACGGACTGAGCTTCGACCCGCAGGCCCGGGGCTATTACCTGATCGACACCGCGCTGAACCAGGTGCCCATGCTGACCGAACTGTTCGGCCAGACCCGCGCCATGGGATCGGGCCTGCTGACGCGCCACGAGGCGGCCGACGCCGAACGCCTGAAGGTCATGGTGCTGATCAACCGCGCCGAGGAGCACTACACCACCCTGAGCGACGCGCTGGAAAGCGCCGCCCGGCAGTACCCCGAACTCGGCGCCAGGCTGGCCGAACCCGGCAGGACGGCGCTCCAGGAAGCCCGCCAGGCCATCGAACTGGCCCAGAAGGAAGTCCTCCAGGCGCAGACCATGCGGTTCCCCGCCGCCGACTTCTTCGCCCGCTACACGCAGGCCATCGACGCCCAGTACCAGCTCAACCAGGTCGCCCTGGCGCAACTGGAAACGGTGCTGGCCGACCGCGCCGACGGCCTGTCCCGCACCCGCATCCTGCTGGCCGGCGGCATCGTGCTGCTCAGCCTGCTGGCGGCATTCGCCAATTTCCTCATCACCCGGGCGCTGCTGCGTCAGCTGGGCGGCGAGCCCGCCTATGCCACGGCCATCCTGAACCGGATCGCCACCGGCGATCTGGCCGTCCCCATCGCTCTGAAGCCCCAGGACCGCGCCAGCCTGCTGTTCGCCCTGCGGGACATGCGCGACCGCCTGGCCGAAATCGTCAGCAAGGTCCGCGGCGGCGCCAACTCCATCGCCTCGGCCTCGAGCCAGATCACCGCTGGCAACCTGGACCTGTCCTCGCGCACCGAGGAACAGGCCAGCTCCCTGGCCGAGACCGCCGCCACGACGGAACAGATCACCGCCACCGTGCGCCAGAACGCCGACAACGCGCAGCAGGCCAACACCCTGGCCGCCTCCGCCGGCAGGACCGCCACCGACGGCGGCGCCATCGTCGCCGAACTCGTCTCCACCATGGGCGAGATCGATGCCAGGGGGCAGCAGGTCGCCGACATCATCGGCGTCATCGACTCCATCGCCTTCCAGACCAACATCCTGGCCCTGAACGCCGCCGTCGAGGCCGCCCGCGCCGGTGAGCAGGGCCGCGGCTTCGCCGTGGTCGCCTCCGAGGTCCGCGCGCTCGCCCAGCGCTCGGCCGGCGCCGCCAAGGAGATCAAGGGCCTGATCGACACGTCCGTGGAATCCACCGCCCGGGGCAACGAGCAGGCCGCGCGCGCCGGGGCCACCATGCGGGACATCGTCGACGGCATCAACCGCGTCACCGACATCATGGGCGAGATCAGCGCGGCCAGCCGCGAACAGACCACCGGCATCGAGGAAATCAACGCCGCCGTCACCCAGATGGACGACGTCACGCGCCAGAACGCCAGCCTGGTCGAGGAATCGGCCGCCGCCGCGGCCAGCCTGCAGGAGCAGGCCGACACCCTGGTCGACCTGGTGGCCTTCTTCCACCTCGACTCGTCCGAGCATCCGGACGCACGCAGGCATCCGGACGGCCCGCGCGCCCTGGCCCCCCGCGCCCGGCCGCCCCGGCTGCTGGCCGCCCGCTCCTGATCCCGCGCCCGCCGGGCACGGCCGCCGCCCGTGTGTCGAACCTGCGACACACGGGCGGCGGCGTTTGCCGTCCATCTGCTTAAAGCCTTAACTTCCGGATCGGCATTCCGTAAAATTTCTTGTCCGCCGCCTGGCGACCCTCAGGGGGCGGCCCGCGCATTATCCGACCCATCTTCGACGCGCCGCACACGGTCGCGTCCATTCTTCATGATTCAATCCGAAACCCATTCCCGGCCCGTCCGGCCGTCCTCGTACGGCCGCCAGGCCGACCGCATCATGCTGCCCCTGCTCTGGGTCCTGTTCGCCACCGCCCTGGGGCTGGCCTCCTGGCACCATACCTGGCATCTCGCCCTGTGGATCGGCCTGCCCCTGGCCCTGGTCCCGACAGCCCTGATCCTCTGGATGCCCGGCCAACTGATCACGCGCCTCGCGGTGACGACCGCCTTCATGGCGTTCTGCGCCCTGCACATCCACCAGTCCCTGGGCACGATCGAGCTGCACTTCGGCATCTTCGTGCTGCTGGCCGTGCTGCTGTGCTACCGCGACAAGCGGGTGATCCTCCTGGGCGCCGCCCTCATCGCCATCCACCACCTCAGCTTCAATCGCCTGCAGGAAATCGGCTTTCCCACCTATTGCTTCGCAGAGCCCGGCCTGGGCCGGGTGGTCGTGCATGCCACCTACGTGGTCGTCGAAACCGTGGCCCTGTGCTACATCGCCCACTGGATGCGCCGCGATGCGCGCCAGACGCATGAACTGACCGGCATGGTCGCCCAGATCACCCATGGCGGCCGCATCGACCTGAGCCTGGACGGCCCGGCGCCGGCCACTCCGATGGGCACGGCGCTGTACCAGGTGCTTCAGGCCATTTCCGGCGCGGTCGCCCGGGTCCGGGAAAACGCCCTGGCGATCGACCAGGCGCTGGAACGCATCACGGCGTCCAACGAGGCCGTCAGCGCCGGAGCCCGCGACCAGGCGGCCGCCATCGGCCAGGCGGCCGAGTCGATCCAGGCCATCAACGCATCCCTGGCCGACGACCACCGGCGCGCCCAGGCCGCCCGGGAGGACGTCGACCAGACGGTCGCCCTGGCCGGCGAGGGCAGCCAGACCATGGTGCGCTCGGTCGAAAGCATGCGCGAAATGCGCGCGCTGTCCCAGCGGATCACGGAAATCACCACCCTGATCGACGGCATCGCCTTCCAGACCAACATCCTCGCCCTGAACGCCTCGGTCGAGGCCGCCCGCGCCGGCGAACACGGTCGGGGCTTCGCCGTGGTGGCCGGCGAAGTCCGCACCCTGGCGCAGCGCAGCGCCGACGCCTCGCGCCAGATCCGTGAACTCATCGACGCATCCGTGCGCCAGGTCGCCGAAGGCACCGACCTCATCGAACACAGCGGCCGCATCATGACGCGGCTGTCCGGCGGCATCGGCTCGCTCCACGGCATGCTGGAACATCTCCAGCACGCCAACGCCAGCCAGTCCGCGCAGATCCAGGGCCTGGAACAGGCCATCGGCAAGATCCAGGACATCGCCCGGAACAACCTGCGCCAGACGCAGGATTCCGGCACCCTGGTGCAGCGCCTCGACCAAGGCGCCCGGCACCTGAACCAGGCGGTCGGCCTGATCTCATGACCCCGGGCCCCGGACCGATCCCCCTGCCCCGCCACCTGGCGGTCGGCACGCTGATCCTCATCAGCACGATCTTTTCCGCCAACCACGTCGCGGCCCGCGTCGCCTTCGACGACGGCGCGGGCGTGCTGCTGGGAGTCGTCTGCCGGGCCGGCGCCAGCCTGCTGGCGCTGCTGGGCATCGTGCTGTGGCGCCGCCAGGGACTGGGCCTGCCCGCCCGGCTGGGCGCCTGGCAGGGCCTGCTCGGCCTGCTGATCGCCCTGCAGAGCTTCTGCCTGTATTCCGCCGTGGCCCGCATTCCGGTCGCCCTGGCGTTGCTCATCAACAGCCTGTTCCCGCTGCTGTTCGCCCTGCTGACCTGGGCGCTGGGCGGCCCGCGCCCGACCCGCCGCGCCAGTCTGTTGATGGGGCTGATCCTGGTGGGACTGGCGCTGGTCCTGGACCTGCCCGGCCTGCTGGGGGGCGGCGCGCCCCTGGACGCCCGCTGGGCGGCGGGGGTCCTGCTGGCCTTCGGCAGCGCCAGCTTCTTCGCCTGCGCGCTGTGGATCACCGAACACCGGCTCGCCGCCCTGCCCGGGGCGGTGCGCAGCCTGTACACCATCCTCATCGTCTTCTGCGCCATGCTGGCCGCCGGCGCGACCGACTTCATGCCGGACGGCATGCGGCCGCCGGACGGCCTCGCCGGCTGGACCGCCCTGGCGGTCCTGTCCCTGTGCTACACCACCGGCTTCTGCACCCTGTTCATCCTCATGCCCCGGCTCGACATGCCACGCAACGCCCCGGTGATGAACACCGAGCCCGTCGCCAGCCTGGCCCTGGGCTGGCTGATCCTGGACCAGGCCTTCAACGACCGCCAGCTGCTGGGCGGCCTGGTCGTGCTGTCCTGCATCGTCATCCTGGCCTATTCGCGGCGGCGCTGACGCCCCCGGCCATCCCCTCACGGTCCGCACCATGCACGCCATCCCGCCGGCGACCGGCATCCCCAATCCCCGCCCGGGCGGACGCCCGTTCCTGGCCGCGCTGGCCCTGGCGCTCCTGGCCCTGGCTCACCCGCCCGCCGCCCGGTCCGCCCTGCCGGCGGCCACCGGACAGGCCGTCCCGAAAGCCACCGTCCAGGCCGCCGCGCCGGCGCCCGCGGACTGCGCGGGCGGCAAGGTGCTGAGCTTCGTCGCCCATCCCGACGACGACCTGCTGTTCATGAATCCCGACCAGGACGACGCGATCCGCCAGGGCCGCTGCGTGCATACGGTCTACCTGACGGCCGGCGACCGGGGCGAGGGCCTGGGCTATACCCTGGCGCGCGAGCGCGGCATCATGGCCGCCTACGCCGACATGGCCGGCGCGGCCGACGCCTGGAGCACCGACGGCCTGGCGGTCGGCCTGCACACCCTGGTGCGCCACACCCTGCGCGCCAATCCGCGCATCCAGCTCATCATGCTGCGTCTGCCCGATCCCTGGCTGGGCGCCGGCTGGGGCAGCCTGACGCCCCTGAGCCGGGTGGAATCCGTGCCCCACGCCCGCGTGCGGTCCTACGCCCCCTACCCGGACACCTATACGCGCGGCGAACTGGTCCGCCTGCTGGCCGGCCTGATCCGGCAGGAACGGCCCCGGGACGTCCGCCTGATGGACCCCTCGATCACCATCCCCTACCGGTCGCTGTGCTGGCGCTGCGCCGGGCACGACCATCCCGACCACATCGCCGGCGCCCGGCTGGTCGAGGCCGCCATGGCGCTCGCCCCGGGCCCGTATTCCCGCACCGCCTACCTGAACTATCCGAGCCAGGAACTGCAGGCCAACCTGGACACGGCCCAGACGGCCCGCAAGACGGCGATCTACCTGCGCTACGCGGAAGACGACCCGCTGACCTGCCCGCCCGGCGGCGACTGCTCGGCGCCCAAGGGGCCCGAAGCCGCCTGGGTCGGGCGGCAATACTACGCCCGGCCCGCCGCCCAGCCGCTGCGGGCCAGCGCCCCTCAGGTCCGGTCCGGTCCCTGATCCAGCGCGCGCTCGTCGCGCGCGTCCAGGGCGCCCGAGGCCCGCGCGCGGTCGATCAGGTCGGGCCGGCGCGCCGCCGTCAGCGCCAGGGACCGCTCCCGCCGCCAGACGGCGATGCGGGCATGGTGGCCGGACAGCAGGGGCTCGGGCACGGCGTCGCCGCGCCAGACCTCGGGGCGCGTGTAATGCGGACTGTCCAGCAGGCCGCTCAGGGCGGGATTGAAGGAATCCTGCTCGGCGGACTCGGCGTCGTGCAGCACCCCGGGCAGCAGGCGCACCACGCTGTCCATCAGGACCATGGCGCCCAGCTCGCCGCCCGACAGCACGAAATCCCCCAGCGACACCTCCTCGTCCACGCAGCGGTCGATGAAGCGCTGATCGATGCCTTCGTAGCGGCCGCAGATCAGGATGGCCCCCGTGCCGCCCGCCCAGCGCCGGGCGCGCGCCTGGTCGTGCGTCCGGCCGGCCGGCGACAGCAGCACGACGGGCGCCGGCGCGCCCGGGGCGTCGGCGCCCGCCCGCAGGCGGGCCGCGCGGACCGCCTCGACCGCCAGGGCCAGGGGCTCGGCCAGCATCACCATGCCCGGCCCGCCGCCGTAAGGACGGTCGTCCACCGTACGGTGGACGTCGGTCGTGAAATCGCGTGGATTCCAGGTTTCCAGGGACCAGATCCCCCGGGCATGCGCGCGGCCGCTGACGCCCTGGTCGCGCACGGCGGCGAACATCTCGGGAAACAGCGTGATCAGATCAAACCGCATGACACGATCCGGGAGAGAGGGAGGAATGGAAGATGGCGCGCGCCCGGAAAGGCCGCATCCGGATGGCCGGCGTCAGAAATCGGCCGGCCAGTCGCTGTCGATGCGGCGGGCCTGGATATCGACACGCTGGACGTGCGCCGCCACGAAAGGCACCAGGACGTGGCGTGGCCGGCCCCGCGCATCGGACAACGGCCGGAAGACGCCGTCGGCGTCCGGCGCGCCCAGCGCCACCTGCAGCACGGCATGGGCGCCATTGTCCAGCACCTGGTCGACGCGCCCCAGCAGCCGGGGGCCGTCGTCCCCCATGCCGTGGAAATCGCAGCCGATCAGGTCGATCCAATAATATTCGTCGTCGCCCGCCGAAGGGAATGCCGTCCGGGGCACCCAGACGGTGTGCCCCCGCAGCGCCTCGGCCGCGTCGCGGTCGGTGATCCCGTCGGCCTGCGCCGCCAGGAACTGCCCCGCCTGGCGGCGGCAGGCACGGATGTTCAGGCCGCGCGGACGCGCCGAAGCGCCCGTTCCCAGCGTGGGATCGGGCGCTTTCAGCCACCAGACCGGCGCGCCCAGCAAGGCGTCCGCCTGGGGCGAATAGGGCTGGATCTTCAGCCAGCCGCGCACCCCATGGGCCGCGGCCACCCGGCCGACCTCGACCAGGTCATCCGGCGGCGCGGCATCCAGGAATGCGGAATCGGCCATCGCCGGCACGACGGACCGCGATCAGGCGGCGGACGCGACCTTGGCGGAATATTCCTTCACCAGGCGGGCCGCCGTGTCGGACAGCTGGGCGCCCTTGTCCACCCAATGCTGGACGCGATCCAGGGCCAGGCGCAGATTTTCCTGACCTTCACCGGCGACGGGGTTGTAGAAACCCACGCGTTCGATGAAACGGCCATCGCGGCGATTACGCGAATCGGCAGCAACGACATTGTAGAAGGGACGCTTCTTCGAGCCGCCGCGGGCCAGACGAATCACAACCATTGATAATCCTTTGAAAATGCTGTGAAAAACGCAAAATTTTAGCACCAGACGGGCCGTGTCCGCAATGGATGCGGACGAACGGCCTGCGAATGCCGTGAAAAACAACACATCAACGGCGCCGGACGTAATGCACCTGGGCGCCGTCGTCGCGCGCCTGCTGCGCCAGCAGGGCGTTGCCGGTCTGCTGGCAGAACGCCTGGAAATCCCGGCCCGCGTGCGGGTCGGTGGTCAGCACGGCCAGCACCTGGCCGCTTTCCAGCCGGGCCAGCGCCTTCTTGGTGCGCAGGATCGGCAGGGGACAGTTCAGCCCCCGGGCGTCGATTTCCTGGTCCGCGCGCAGCGGTTCTTCCGTCACGCCGCCGTCTCCAGCCTTTCGGCCAGCCAGCCGCGCACACCGGCCAGGGCGCCATCCAGCGCCCCGACGTCGGAGCCGCCGCCCATGGCCATGTCCGGGCGGCCGCCGCCCTTGCCGCCCACCTGGACGGCGACGGCGCTCACCAGGTCGCCGGCCTTGACCCGCGCCGTCAGTTCGGGACTGACGCCGGCCACCAGGCTGATCTTGTCGTCGGCCACGGCGGCCAGCAGGATCACCGCGCCGGGCAGCTTCGACTTGAGCTGGTCGACCATGCCGCGCAGCGCCTTGGGGTCCACGCCCGCCAGCCGCGTCGCCAGCAGCTTCACGCCGGCGACGTCCACGGCCTGGGCGGCCAGATCGGATCCGGCGGCGGCGGCCAGCTTGTCCTGCAGGCGTTCGAGTTCGCGTTCGATCTGGCGCGTCTGCTGCTGCAGCGCCTGGATGCGCTCGGGCAGTTCCGCCGGCTGGGTCTTGAGCAGCCCGGCCGCCTGGTCCAGCGTCTCGCGGGTCCGCTGCACCCAGGCCAGGGCGTTGCGCCCGGTGATGGCCTCGACCCGGCGGATGCCGGCGGCCACGCCGCCTTCGGACACGATCTTGAACAGGCCGATGTCGCCCGTGCGCGCCACGTGGGTGCCGCCGCACAGTTCGCGCGAGAAGCCGATGTCCAGCACCCGCACCACGTCGCCGTATTTCTCGCCGAACAAGGCCATCGCCCCGCCGGCCACGGCCTCGTCGTAGGCCATGTGCTGCGTTTGCACCGCCTGGTTGGCCAGGACTTCGTCGTTGACGATGACTTCCACCTGCGCGATCTGTTCGGCCGTCATGGGCGCGTCATGCGCGAAGTCGAAGCGGGTCTTGTCCGGATCGACCAGGGATCCGCGCTGCTGCACGTGGCCGCCCAGGACCTGGCGCAGGGCCTTGTGCATCAGGTGGGTGGCCGAGTGGTTGCGCATCGTATCGGCGCGGCGCTGGCCGTCCACCTGGGTCCGCACCACGTCGCCCACCGCCAGCGCGCCTTCGGCCAGCCGGCCGTGATGGCCGAAGACCGCGCTCTGGATCTTCTGCGTATCGGCGACCTGGAAGCGGGCCGCTGCGTTGCGGATCAGGCCCGTGTCGCCCACCTGGCCACCCGACTCGGCATAGAAGGGCGTGGCGTCCAGCACGACCACGGCCTCCTGCCCCTGGGCGATCGAAGCGACCGAGGTGCCGTCCACGTACAGGGCCGTCACCGTGCCCTCGCCTTCGAGGTGCTCGTAGCCGTCGAACCGGGTGTCCACGCCGTCGTAGACGAGGTCGGCGGCCGCCTTGAACTTGCCGGCGGCGCGCGCCTGCTCGCGCTGGTGCGTCATCGCCTGCTCGAAACCGTCCAGGTCGACGGGGATGGAACGCTCGCGGCAGATGTCGGCCGTCAGGTCGACCGGGAAGCCATAGGTGTCATAGAGGGTGAACAGCGTCTGGCCGTCCAGGGCCTGGCCGGCCGGCAGGGCCGCCAGGGCGGATTCCAGGATGCGCATGCCGTTTTCCAGGGTCTCGCCGAAGCGTTCTTCTTCCTGGCGCAGCACCTGCTCGACCCGGGCCTGCTGGGCGGCCAGTTCGGGATAGGCGTCGCCCATCTGCCCGACCAGGTCGGCCACCAGCCGGTGGAAGAACAGGCCCTTCTGGCCCAGCTTGTGCCCGTGCCGCAGGGCGCGCCGGATGATGCGGCGCAGCACGTAGCCGCGCCCCTCGTTGCCGGGAATCACGCCGTCGACCACCAGGAAGCCGCAGGCGCGGATGTGGTCGGCGATGACCTTCAGGGAGTTGTCGGCCAGGTCCGCGCAACCGGTCTCGCGCGCCGCCGCGCGGATCAGGTTCTGGAACAGGTCGATCTCGTAATTGGAATGGACGTGCTGCAGCACGGCGGAAATGCGCTCCAGTCCCATGCCGGTGTCGACGCAGGGCTTGGGCAGCGGATGCATCGTGCCCTGGGCATCGCGCTCGAACTGCATGAACACCAGGTTCCAGATCTCGATGTAGCGGTCGCCGTCTTCCTCGGGCGATCCCGGAGGGCCGCCCCAGATGTCCGGACCGTGGTCGTAGAAGATCTCGGAACAGGGACCGCAGGGGCCGGTGTCGGCCATCTGCCAGAAGTTGTCCGAGGCGTAGCGCGCGCCCTTGTTGTCGCCGATGCGGATGATGCGTTCGCGGGGTACGCCGATTTCCTGCGCCCAGATGTCATAGGCCTCGTCGTCTTCCTGGTAGACGGTGACCCACAGCTTTTCCTTGGGCAGGCCGTAGACCTCGGTCAGCAGGGTCCAGGCGTACGTGATGGCGTCGCGCTTGAAATAGTCGCCGAAGCTGAAGTTGCCCAGCATCTCGAAGAACGTGTGGTGCCGGGCGGTGTAGCCGACGTTTTCCAGGTCGTTGTGCTTGCCCCCCGCGCGCACGCAGCGCTGCGAGGTGGTCGCCCTGTGATAGGGCCGGGTGTCCTTGCCGGTGAAGACGTCCTTGAACTGGACCATGCCGGCGTTGGTGAACAGCAGCGTCGGGTCGTTGCCCGGCACCAGCGGCGAGGACGGAACGATCTGGTGTCCCTTGGACTCGAAAAAGGACAGGAATTTCTGACGGATCTCGGAGGTTTTCATTCGTTTGGCCGCTGGGGGGAAGCTAGCCGGCCATTATATGCGTTTTGATGTCACGAACGGCGCAACAGCCCGCAGCGGACCACCCAGGATTGAAGCGCCTCGCCACCTTTCCACGTCGCGCCTTGCAAGGGAACCTCTGAACAAGTCCTCGCGCCGCGTGCATTCGCGGGCTCGGGCGGTCTGCGGCGTTGCTTGCCCACCTTACCGCTTGCAAGCGGTTCGGATTCGTCAGGCACGGGGCAGTCCGCAGGGACTGCCCCGTGTCCGGGCTCATCTACAGTGCCTCGATGGCCGGATAGAACTCGCGGTTCTCGCGCAGCATGCGCGCATGCACGTTCTTCAGCACGGTGTTGGCCTCGGCGCGGAAGTCCTCCGGGCTGCGGCTCAGCAGCGTGGCGTTGCCCCAGCGGCGGGCGAAATTGATGAAGGCGCTGGCGATGCCCTGCATGTCGTTCTGGTAGGACACGCTCATGCGCGCCATGCGGTCGTCGCCGCTTTTTTCCAGCGAGGGATACAGGATGCGGTCCTCGATGGCCAGGTGCTGGGTGACGACCTGGGCCAGGGCCTTCAGTTCGTGGGCGATGTCCACGGCGTGATCGGCGATCCCCTGGTGGGACAGCCGGCGCAGCAAACTGATGCCGCTGAGGATTTCGACGTGCTGGTGCTTGAAGCGATCGATGTTCATGATGAGGTTCCCTCGCCATTGTGATCCGGCAGCCTGTGCCGTATAAGATATATATTAAATGAATCTTATTAAGGACGCAAGGCCGGAGGCGGCCGCCGCGGCGCGCCTACAGGAGGTGCTCGTAGTCGTCGGTATCGGCGTCGGGTTCCCAGGAATGGCTGGACAGCCAGGCCCGGATGCGCGCCACGGCCTGGGATCGCAGCTGGGACACCCTGCCCTCGGTGATTTCCAGGACGGCGGCGATTTCCTTCTGATTCAGGTCCTGCTCGAACTGCAGCGACAGCAGCAGCTGCTCGCGTTCCGGCAGGTTGCGGATCGCCTCGGTCAGCACCGAGCGCAAGCCTTCGCGCATCAGCCAGTCCAGGGGGTTGCCGCCCTGGCCGCCCGCCACCGCGTCCAGCACTCCCTCGCCGTCATGGTCTTCCCGATGCAGGGCCAGGTCTTCGTACATCAGCACCTGGACGCCGCGCGCCTCTTCGAGCAAGGTCTGGTAATCGGCCAGGTCCAGGCCCATTTCCTCGGCGATCTCGGTTTCGGTGGCCGGACGCAGCAGGCGGTGGCGCAGCGTCTGGATGGCGTCCTCGATGCTGCGCGCCTTGGCGCGCACGCTGCGTGGCAGCCAGTCCTGGCTGCGCAGTTCGTCCAGCATGGCGCCGCGGATGCGGGTGACCGCGTAGGTCTCGAATTGCGCATCGGCCTGCTGCTGGTAGCGCCGCACCGCATCCAGCAGCCCCATCATGCCGGCCTGCATCAGGTCGTCGAGTTCGACGCTGGCCGGCAGCTTGCCGATCAGCGCCAGGGCCTGCCGGCGCACGAGCGGCGCATGGCGGGCGATCAACTGGTCCTCGGAAAGAGGCATCGCACAATCCGTGAAACACATCATAAAATGCAAGTATGCACCAGGAACGCCACGGATGTTTTCCCAAGGAACGCGGCTTTCTCCCGGGAATTTCCCGCACGGGAAGCCCCGCCCGTGCGGCACCGCCCCCGCGCGGGAACCCCGACCCTAAAGTTTTTCCGGATATCGCCGTTATGCCAGAGTGAAAATCCAGGATCCGCCCGATCCGGGAGATGAGTCCCGGGCGCTTCCTGGCCAGAACCAGCCCATCCGGACAGGAGCACGCATGATTCACCCCATTGGAAACCAACTGGCATCCTCAAGCCTGGGTCTGGCGGCTCCCGTATCCGAGCGCGTGCAGGTCCAGCCCGACCCCGCCGCCCAGGTCACGCCCGCCGACGACGCCCAGTCCGGCCGCTTCGACAAGCAGGCGGATTCGCGCGAACTCGGCCTGCGGCAGCCGATCGAACCGCCCAAGTCCTCCCTGGAAAAGGCCCTCGAGTCCGTCAACGACAGCCTCAAGGCCTGGTCCACCGGCATGCGCTTCGAAATGGACGAGGACGCCCAGCGCCTGGTCGTCTCGATCGTCGACAGCACGACCGGCGACGTCCTGCGCACCATTCCATCCGAAGCCGTCCTGCGCGTCGCGAAAATGATCGTCCAGCTCCAGGGCTCCGGCGTGGACACCCAGGCCTGATCCTCGAACTGAAACGAAATCTCACCCCACACATCGCCTTTGCCGCCACCGAACCGGGGCATAATGGCTGAACGGAGAAACACATCATGGCATCAGTCTCTTCCCTCGGCCTGTCCGGCCTGCCCTTGACGGACCTGCTCGACAAGCTGAAAACCAACGAAAGCCAGGTCCTGAACACGATCCAGAGCCGGCAGACGGCGGCGGAAGCCAAGCTCTCCGCCTACAGCAAGTTGAAGTCTTCCGTCGAAGCGTTCCAGAAAGCAGCCCAGGCCGTCGGCAAGGCCGATGCTTTCGGCGCGGTCGCCGTGAAATCCGGCTCGGACGCGATTTCCGCGACGACCGACAGTTCGGCCATCCCGGGCCAGTATTCCATCCAGGTCGACAAGCTCGCCTCGGCCCAGACCCTGGTCTACGCGGGCCGGGCGGACCGCACCACCGACATCGGTACCGGCGGCACGCTGAAGGTCACGATCGACGGCACGGAAAAATCCATCGACCTGACCGGCAAGGGCACGTCCCTGAACGATCTGGTGTCCGCCATCAACGCCGATCCCGACATCGGGATCAACGCCACCATCGTCAACGACGGCACGCCCGGCAGCCAGTACCGCCTGCTGCTCACCAGCCGCGAAACCGGCCAGCAGAACGCCGTCACCAACATCACGGTCGACGGCAACGCCGACCTGGATGCCTTCCTGGGCTATGCCGGAGGCGGGTCCACGGCGGGCGTCACGGTCCAGGACGCCTCCAATGCCGAACTCACCATCAACGGCATCGCCGTCACCAGCCAGAGCAATACCATCGACGACGTGATCGACGGCGTCACGCTGACGCTGAACCAGACCACGACCAGCGCCACCAGCCTGTCCCTGACCCGCGACGACAGCGTCGCCAAGAAAGCCGTCACGGACTTCGTCAAGGCCTACAACGACCTGCTGGGCACGATCAAGACGCTGACGGCCTATGACACGGATGCGCAGACCTCGTCCGCCCTGACCGGCGATTCGCTCGCCCGGTCGGTGCAGACCCGCATGCGCGACGCGATCTCGGGGGCATTCGATCCTTCCAACGGCACGAACCTGTCGAAGATCGGCATCACGACCGATCCCAAGACCGGCCAGTTGAACATCGACGACGACAAGCTCACCAAGGCACTGTCCGAAAACCTCGAAGATGTGAAATCCCTGTTCACCAGCGGCACCGGCATCGGCAGCCGGGTGGACGCGGCCGCCAACGCATTCACCAAGACCGACGGAATATTCGCCACCACCACCGATGGCCTGACCAAGACGATCGCGGACATCAAGAAGCAGTACGACGCGACGTCCGACCGCATCGACCAGCGCATGGAAACCTACCGCGCCCAGTTCACCCAGCTGGACGCCATGGTCAGCCAGATGAACTCGCTCAGCAGCTACCTGACGCAACAGCTCAGCGCGCTCAGCAGCAGCAAAAGCAAATAAGCAATCATGACCTACGCGCCCCGTTCCCGCTCCGCCCGGGCCACCGGCTCCTACGCCAACATCGGGCTCGAGACCGAAGTGCTCGGCGCCTCGCCCGAGCGCCTGATCTCGCTGCTGTTCCGGGGCGCGCTGACGGCCATCGCCCAGGCTCGCCACCACCTGGGCAACGGCAATATCCAGGAACGCGGCAAGGCCCTGTCCAAGGCCATCGACATCGTCGATTCAGGCCTGAAGGCGGGCGTGGACACGGAACGCGGCGGCGAGGTCGCCCGCCTGCTGATCGCTTCCTACGAACTCATCATCCGCGATCTGATGCAGGCCAATCTGCACAACGACGAAGCCAAGCTCAACACAGCGGAAAAGATGCTGATCGACCTGGCCGGCGCCTGGCACACGGCCGTCGACCCCCAATTCAGCGATCCGCCCCCCAGCCACTGACCGGAATCCGCCATTGAGCACGTCGCACGCCTCCATCATCGAGCGCTACCAGGAAATCGCCGACCTGTCCGGCCAGATGGTGACCAAGGCCCAGGCCCAGGAATGGGATGCGCTGGTGGCGCTCGGCGCCCGCTACCAGGAAGCGGTCGAGCGCCTGAAGGCGCTGGACCCGCTGGACGACGACCAGAAGAACGCACGGCGCGAACTGCTCACCCGGATCCTGGACGACGATGCCCGGATCCGCCAGCTGATCTCTCCCGAACTCGAGCGCCTGAGCCACCTGCTGGGCACGTTCAAGCGCCAGCGCACCGTCCTGCAAGCCTACTACAGCACGGTCCGTCCGCACTGAAGGCGCGCCCGGGAATCACGCCATGAGCATCGGGGCCCCTTCCAACCTCGGCACGCTGCTGATCCAGCGCCTGGACGCCGTCCTGGGCACCACGCTGGGCCAGCAGGCCAACCTCGCCTCCGGCGCGGGGCCCCAGGCCGTTCCCCAGCCGGCCAACCCCGAGAACCCGAGCGCGCTGCAGAACCCGACCCAGCGCCACCCCCGGGAAGCGGTCGACCAGACCAGCCAGCAGGGCCGCCAGCAGGCCGCCGTCGGCAAGGCCGTGCGGGACATGCGGCTGGACAACCTGCTGGGCCGCAGCACGACCTTCCACGGATCCACCCAGTCCGCCCCGACCACGCTGGGCTACGCCGCCCGCATCATCCTCGCCCTGCTGAACCAGTTCCCCCAGGACGGCCAGGCCGTGCGCGGGCAATCGCCGCTGCTGCCCAATGCCGGCGGCGGCCCGGCCGCCGGCGGCAATGCGGCGGGGCTGCCGGCCGGCGCGGGCGCATCGGCCACGGGCGCACCGGCGGCCGGCGCCTCGTCGGCCCAGCCGGGCGGGGTCGCCCAGGCCTGGGCCCAGCTCGCCACCTCGCTGGGGCAGCCCGGCGCCCTGGCCGCCCGCTTCGCCCAGGCGCTGTCGCAATCCATGCAGACGAGCGGCCTGTTCTACGAATCCCATCTGGCGCAACTGGCCGCGGGCAAGGCCACGCCCCAGGATCTGCGGCAGGAACCCCAGGGCCGCATCGCCCCTCAGCCTCCCTCCCCCGGACACGCGGCGCCCCAGCAGGCCCAGCAGGCCGCGCCCGGTACGCAAGTCACGACGGGCGGTGGCGCCGGAGCCGACACCGCGCAAGCCTCCGCGACGGCCGGCCAGACCCATGCCGCGTCCGCCCCGGGCATCGATCCGCAAGCCCAGTTGCTGGTCCGCCAGCAGCTCGAGGTCCTGGCCAACCAGGCCTTCGTCTGGCAAGGCGAGGCCTGGCCGGGCGCCGACATGCAATGGGAGGTCCGCCGCCGCCCGCAGGACGACGAGGAAGACCGGGACTTCCAGGAAGACCATTGGTCCACCCGCCTGAACCTGCACCTGCCGACCCTGGGGGACGTCCAGGCGCGCCTCAGCCTGTCCGGCGACCAGCTGGTCATGCGGCTGACGGCCCCCCAGTCCGCCGAGCGGCTGGGACAGGCCATCGAACCGCTGCGCGCCCGGCTGCTGGCGCAGGGGCTGCAGGCCAGCCAGCTGTCCGTCCAGGCCCGGGACGACAGCCCCGACGACTCTCCGCCGGACTCCCGGGAAAATGAAATCGCCGCATCCTGACCCCCACCGCCCCAGCGCCGTCGCCGTCTCCTACGACCCGACGGACTCCGCGCCCCGGGTCGTGGCCAAGGGCTACGGCACCCTGGCGGACACCATCGTGCGCACCGCGCGCGAACACGGCCTGTACGTGCACGAATCGCCGGAACTGGTCGGCCTGCTGATGCAGGTGGACCTGGACTCGCACATCCCTCCCAGGCTGTACGTGGCCATCGCGGAACTGCTGGCCTGGCTGTACGCGCTGGACACCGAAGGCGGCGTCGTGCGGCGCCCACCCGGCGAAAACGCGCCGCCCCCGGGCGAACCGGTGGCGGAGGCCCCACCCTCGGCGCCCTGATCCCGGCGATGAAAAAAGCCCCCACGCCGCGCCTTCGGCTTGCTGCCCCCCAAGGGGGCGCTTTTCATCTTGGGGCGGCCCGGCGATGAAAAAAGCCCCCACGCCGCGCCTTCGGCTTGCTGCCCCCAAAGGGGGCGCTTTTCATCTTGGGGCGGCCCGGCAATGAAAAAACCCGCCCGGCAAGCGCCCGGCGGGTCTCCGCGATCATGCCGCCCGGCCCCGCACGGGGACCGGAGCCGGAATCGTCAAACGGCCATGTTGGCGATTTCCTTGTAGGCGTCCACCAGTCGGTTGCGGACCTGCACCGACGCCTGGAACGCCAGGCCGGCCTTCTGCAGGTCGATCATCACGTTGCTCAGGGAAATGTCCGGGTCGCCCATCTCGAAGGCCTTCGCCTGGGCGTTGGCGGCATTCTGCGCGTGGGACACGCGGTCCAGGGAACGGGCCAGTTCGGCGGCGAAACCGTTGCCGCCCCCGGCGGATGCGACCGGCTGCGCCGACAGCCCCTGGGATTCGCGCGCCACGGCGCGCATCTGGGCAAGCAGGTTTTCGACGCTGGCGAGGGCCTGGGAGGTCATCATGGCGGACGGCTCGGAAAGAATACGGAAACGCCGGCCACCGGCGACGCGGCGGCCCGACGATGTACTATACGGCCTGCCCCGGACCGGCAAGCCCCGCAATAGCGGGGATAAGGACGGGCATTTCCCCGGTTTGCCCCGCACGCGCGAGCAGGGCGGATCATCCTAACTAAGCCCCAAAAACGGGGTTTTTCAGGGCTTGCCGGAACGCCAATCGCCGCCATAATGGCCGCCAACATCCCATCATTCTGCCGTAACAGCATGCACATCATCCAGACCGTCGGTTTCTGGCCCGGGCGCGCCCTGGCGGCACCCTCTGCAACCTCCATCCGATGAATCCCATTACCGACTGGATGAACCGCAACCCCGCCCTGGCGCGGCTGACGGCCCTGCCCCGGCCGGTGCTGCTGGGCCTGGGCGCCGCGATCGTGGCCCTGCTCGTCGTCGCCGCCCTGTGGATGCGCGAGCCGGAATACCGCACCCTCTTCTCGAACGTGGAAGCGCGCGACGGCGGCGCCATCGTCTCCGTCCTCAACCAGCGCAACGTCCCCTACAAGTTCGCCGACAACGGCGCCACCATCCTGGTGCCCGCCGACCAGGTCTACGCGCTGCGCCTGCAGCTGGCCGAACAGGGCCTGCCGCGCGGCGGCAGCGTGGGCTTCGAACTGCTGGACGAGCCGAAATTCGGCGCCAGCCAGTTCTCCGAGCAGATCACCTACCAGCGCGCCCTCGAAGGCGAGCTCGCCCGCTCCATCGAGGCCCTGCAGCCCGTCAAGTCCGCCCGCGTGCACCTCGCCATCCCGCGCCAGTCGCTGTTCGTGCGCGAACGCGAGGCCCCCACCGCCTCGGTGCTGCTGACGCTCTACCCGTCCCGCAGCCTCAGCGAATCCCAGGTCTCGGCCATCGCCTGGCTGGTGTCCTCCAGCGTGCCCAAGCTCAACGCCGAATCGGTCTCCATCGTCGACCAGGACGGCCACCTGATGTCCTCGCCGGGCGGCGAGGCCGGCATGGACAGCACGCGGCGCAACTTCGTCAACGACATCGAACAGCGCACGGCCCAGCGCATCCTGACCCTGCTCAATCCGATCGTCGGTCCGGGCAACGTGCGCGCCCAGGTCAGCGCCGCCGTGGATTTCTCCCAGCGCGAGCAGACCTCCGAAGTCTACCGTCCCAACGAGACGCCCGGCACGGCCGCCATCCGCAGCAAGCAGACCAGCGATTCGGCGCAGAACGGCATGCTGCCCCCGGCCGGCGTCCCCGGCGCCCTGTCGAACGAACCCCCGGCCAACGCCACGGCCCCGATCCAGACGGCCGCGGCCACCCCGCCCGCCCAGGGCGCGCAGGCCCAGGCGGCCGGCGCCCAGGGCGCCGCGGCGCAGGCCGGCGGCCCCACCACGGTCAACGGCGCGCCCGCCACCGGTGCGGCCCGCCAGGGCCAGGGCTCCATGCGCAACGACGCCACCATCAACTACGAGGTCGACCGCACCATCAGCCACGTCAAGCACGAACTGGGCACGCTGCAGCGCCTGTCCGTGGCCGTGGTGGTCAACTACCGCGACAAGGACGGCGAGCCGGCCCCGCTGGAGTCGGCCGAAATGGACGACATCAACGCGCTGGTCAAGCAGGCCATGGGCTATTCGGCCGATCGCGGCGACACCCTCAGCGTGGTCAACAGCGCCTTCACCGACCAGGAACCCAAGTTCAAGCCCTGGGAAAATCCGGAATACCGCGGCCTCGCCCTGCAGGCCCTCAAGGTGCTCCTGATCCTGGCCGTCCTGTTCTTCCTCTGGCGCTCGGTCGTGCGGCCCATCGTCCAGGGCTTCGCCAACGCCCAGGTCGAACGCGCCAAGAACGAGGCCCACCTGGAAACCATGCGCGAACAGCGCCGCCAGGACGAACTGCGCGCCTCGGAGATGAACCGCTACGAGGAAAACCTGGACACCGCCCGCCACTTGGCCCAGCGCGACCCGCGCGCCGTCGCCATGGTGCTGCGTTCATGGATGGATCCCAAGAATGCCAAATCCTGACAACGATCTGACCCGCTGCGCCATCCTGATGATGTCCCTCGGCGAAGACTCGGCTGCCGAGGTCTTCAAATACCTGACCTCGCGCGAGGTCCAGCAGATCGGCTCGGCCATGGCCAACCTCAAGCAGGTCACGCGGGCCGACGTCGACCAGGTCCTGGAGGACTTCCGCCGCGAGGCCGACCAGTTCATGGCCGTGACCCTGGGCTCGGACGACTACATCCGCTCCGTCCTGACCAAGGCGCTGGGCACCGACCGCGCCGCCGGCCTGATCGAGGACATCCTGGAAGCCGGCGAAGGCACGGGCTCGGGCATCGACGCGCTGAACTGGCTGGAGCCGGCCAACGTCGCCGAACTGATCGCCGACGAGCACCCGCAGATCATCGCCACCATCCTGGTCCACCTGGAACGCGACCGCGCCTCCGCCATCCTGGCGCTGCTCAACGAGCGCCTGCGCAACGACGTGATGATGCGCATCGCCACCTTCGGCGGGGTGCAGCCGTCCGCGCTGCACGAACTGACCGAAGTCCTCAACGAAGTCCTCTCCGGCCAGGGCGCCAAGCGCTCGAAGATGGGCGGGGTGCGCACCGCCGCCGAGATCCTGAACTTCATGAACACGGCCGAGGAAGAAGCCGTGGTCAGCAGCCTGCGCGAGATCGACGCCGACCTGGCGCAGCGCATCATCGACGAGATGTTCGTGTTCGACAACCTGGTCGACGTCGAGGACGCCGCCATCCAGCTCATCCTGAAGGAAATCGACACCGCCTCGCTGACCATCGCCCTGAAGGGCGCCAGCGAGGAACTCTGCGCCAAGTTCTTCAAGAACATGTCCAACCGCGCGGCCGAGATCCTGCGCGACGACCTGGACGCCCAGGGACCGGTGCGCATGTCGCGCGTCGAGACCGAGCAGAAGGCCATCCTAATGGTGGCGCGCAAGCTCGCCGACGCCGGCCAGATCAACCTGTCGATGGGCAACGACGAGTATGTCTGACAAGTCCGGGCCTTCCATCGATCTGGCGACGCGAGCCCGCTGGCAGCGCTGGGAAATGGAATCCCTGGACGCGCTCAAGCAGCCCCTCGGCCGCCGCGCCAGCGACCGCGATCCGCGCCACCAGGCGGAACTCGCGCGGCGCCGCGCCCAGGCGCTCGCCGAGGCGCGCGAGGAAGGCCTGGCGCAGGGCCGCGCCGAGGGCTTCGAGCAGGGCCGCCGCGAAGGCCACGCCCAGGGCCTGGAACAGGGGCTGGCCGAAGGCCATGCCCAGGGCCTGGCGCAGGGCCGCGCCGAAGGCCATGCCCAGGGTCACGCGCAGGGGCTGGCCGAAGGCGCCGACCAGGCCCGCGAACAGGCCGCCCGGCTGGACGGCCTGGCCCAGGCCTGCGGGGCCGCGCTGGACGGGATCGAACGGGAGGTCGGCCAGTCCGTCATCCAGCTGGCCGTGCGCATCGCCGAACAGGTGCTGCGCACCCACATCCGCGACTACCCCAACCACATCCTGGACCTGGTCCGCGAAGTCATGCAGGCCCGGCCCGAACAGGGCGCCGCGCTGCAGCTGCGGCTGCACCCCGACGATCTCGAGCTGGTGCGGGCCTTCCTGCAGCAGACCCCGGATCCGGCGCGCTACCGCCTGAGCGCCGACGAAAGCATCACGCGCGGCGGCTGCGTCGCGGAAACCGCCCTGGGTTCCGTGGACGCCACGCTGGAAACCCGCTGGCAGCGCATCATCGCCGCGCTGGGCCAGCCGGGCGGACAGCCATGAACCCGGACGAGACCGCGTCGCGCTCTCCCGGCGCGCGCTGGCGGGCGCAGCTCGCCGTCTGCGAACAGCGGGTGTCCGCCCGCCAGCCGACCAGCCGGCAGGGGCGCGTGACCCGCGCCACCGGGCTGGTGCTCGAAGCCACCGGCCTGCAGCTGCCGGTCGGCGCCGCCTGCAAGGTCCAGGTCTCGCCCGACCAGGACCGCTGGGCCGACGCCGAAGTCGTGGGCTTTCACGCCGACACCCTCTACCTGATGCCGCAAAGCGACATCACCGGCCTGCCCCCCGGCGCCCGCATCGTGCCCGCCGAGACCCTGTGGCTGGACCCGGTCCCGCTGCCCGACGAGCCCGCCGCCCAGGCCGAGACCGAAGCCGCCATCGTCACCGACCAGGTGCGCCACCTGCCGGTCGGGCACGCCCTGCTGGGCCGCGTCCTGGACGGCGCCGGCCGGCCGCTGGACGGCAAGCCCCTGCCCCCCGACCTGGACATGGCGCCCCTGACGGCCCTGCAGATCAACCCGCTCACCCGCGCGCCCGTGGACACCGTGCTGGATGTGGGCGTGCGGGCCATCAACGGCCTGCTGACCGTCGGCCGCGGCCAGCGCATGGGCCTGTTCGCCGGCTCCGGAGTGGGCAAGAGCGTGCTGCTGGGCATGATGGCCCGCTACACCCGGGCCGACGTGATCGTGGTCGGACTGATCGGCGAGCGGGGCCGCGAGGTCAAGGAATTCATCGAGCTGAACCTGGGCGCCGACGGCCTGGCCCGATCCGTGGTGGTGGCCGCCCCGGCCGACGTCTCGCCCCTGCTGCGCCTGCAGGGCGCGGTCTACGCCACCCGGCTGGCGGAGTTCTTCCGCGACCAGGGCAGGCACGTGCTGCTGATCATGGATTCCCTCACGCGCTACGCCATGGCCCAGCGCGAGATCGCCCTGGCGATCGGCGAGCCGCCGGCCACCAAGGGCTACCCCCCGTCCGTGTTCGCCAAGCTGCCGACCCTGGTGGAACGCGCCGGCAACGGCGCGCCCCAGGGCGACCGGCCCGCCGGATCCATCACCGCGTTCTACACCGTGCTGACGGAAGGCGACGACCAGCAGGACCCGATCGCCGATTCGGCGCGCGCCATCCTGGACGGCCACATCGTGCTGTCGCGCAGCCTGGCCGAGTCCGGCCACTACCCGGCCATCGACATCGAGGCCTCGATCTCGCGGGTCATGTCCGCCATCGTGCCCGACAGCCAGTTCCGCCACGTGCACCTGTTCAAGCGCATGATGTCCCGCTACCAGCGCAACCGCGACCTGATCGCCGTCGGCGCCTATACTGCGGGAAACGACCCGGAAATCGACCAGGCCATCGAACGCCACCCCTGGCTGGAAGGCTATCTGCAGCAGGGCATCGACGTGCGCGTGGACTATGCCGCCGCGGTGGCCGCGCTGGCCGGCGTGCTGGGCCAGGAGACCGCCCATGAGCCCTGAGACACCGCTGGACGTCCTGATCAACCTGACCCAGGACAAGCTCGACGAGGCCGGGCGCAACCTGTCCGAGCTCAGCACCCGGCGCCGCGAGGCGCAGGGCCAGCTGAACACCCTGGACGGCTACCGCGCCGACTACACGCGCCGCCTGCAGGACACCACGGAACAAGGCCTATCGGCCTCGAATTACCATAACTTTAGGCAGTTTATTGCCACATTGGACGAGGCCATTTCCCAGCAAAATACGATCATCGCCCAGATCGACGTGCGCCTCGAGGCCGGACGCAAGCAGTGGCACGATGAAAAACGCCGCCTGAACTCCTACGAAACCCTCAAGGCCCGCCAGGTCCGGCAGTTGCAGTATCGCGAACAACGCCGCGAACAGCGCGCCAGCGACGAGATCTCGGCCGGCTTGTACCGGCGCACACGACAGCCGCACTGAATCCGCACACGCCATGAACATGCCCGTCCTTCCTGTCACCAGCTCCAGCCCGCCGCCCGCGGACGCCTCGGCGCGCGGCGCGGACGCCGCTGCCACGACGGACGTCCCGGCCTTCTCGAACGTGCTGTCGCAGCAGCGTGACGGCGCCGCCCGGCCGGCCGAGTCCCGCCCGGCCGACGCCCGACGCGCCGAAGGCGCCGGCGGCCGCGCGGACCCGGACGCCGCCGAACGGCACGAACCCCTCGGACCGGACGAAACCCTGTCGCTGATCCTCGACAGCGCCGCCCTGCCCCTGATGCAGGCCACCGTCCCCGCCGCCGAAACCCGCCCGGCCCATGCCGGTCCGGTCGGCCGGACCGGCGCCGCCGATCCGCGCGCGACGCGGCTCCCGGTCGACGTCGCGGGGCGGGCGTCCGCCGATGCCCGCGACGGCGCCACGGACGCGAAGGCGGCCGGCGAAGCCGGCGCGAACGACCGCATCCGTACGCCGCGCGCCGACCTGGCGGCCGCCTCCGCGCCCGCCAACGCCCGCACGCCCCTGCACACGGACACGGCGGCCCAAACCAACCCGAAGGAATCCGCCCGCGCCCGCGCCGCCGCGCCGCAACTCCAGCCGCAGGCGGCCGGCCAGGCGCTGGCGGCCCAGGCCGCCGCCGGTTCCCAGGCTGCCGAGTCCACCGTCCACGTCCGGTCCGTCCCCGGCCCGGAATCCCTCCAGGTCCCGGCGCAGAATGCCGCCCTGGCCTCGGCCGCGGCGCCCGTCGGCGCCACCCTGCTGCCGGCCACGGCACCGACGCCCTCCGCGGCGCCCGTCGCCGTGCCCACCCCGATGTCCAGCCCGCAGTGGCCCCAGGACTTCAGCCGGCAGATCCTGCACCTGACCCAGAACCTCGCCGGCGCGGGCAATACCGTGCAGATGCACGTCAACCCGCCGGAACTCGGACCGATCCACATCACCCTGCACGTGGGCGACTCCATCGCCCAGGCCTCCTTCGTCTCGCCGCACGCCAGCGTGCGCCAGGCCCTGGAAAACGCGCTTCCCCACCTGGAGCAGCAGCTGGCCCAGGCCGGCCTGTCGCTGGGCCAGGCGGACGTCGGCGACCAGCAGCCCGGCCAGCAGGCCCAGGGCCAGGCGACGCCGGCCCGCAACGGCGAGTCCACCTTCAGCCTGGACGGCCAGGTCGCGGACTCGGCGGCCCTGCCGGCCGCGTCCCCGGCCCCCAGGGCCGTCTCCCGTCCGGACGCGCTGGTGGATACCTTTGCGTGAACACTTTCGCTTTCCTGGGCAGGACCCGCATTACAATGCTTCATTTTGCCCTTCAGTCATCGTGACGCATTAACCCGGAACCATGCTCAGGCTACTCAAATTCATTCTCCTGCTCATCATCGTCATCGGCGCCTCGGTCGGCGCCACGATGTGGTTCACGAGTAGGGACAGCGCGCCCGGCGCCCCGGCGGCCGTCCCGACCACCGAACAGGCGGCCCCGGCCGCGCCGCCGGTGGTCCCGGCGCCGATCTTCGCCGAGCTCGATCCCTTCACCGTCACGCTGTACGGCGAGACCCGCAACCGGATCCTCTACACCGCGATCACCCTGCGCATGGGCGACGAAGCCTCGCGCAAGCAGATCACGGACTACATGCCCGAAGTCCGCGACCGCATCCTCAAGGTGCTCTCGGCGCAGCAGCTGCCCCTCATCCAGACGCCGGAAGGCCGCCAGGCGCTGGTCGACGCGCTGAAGGCCTCCCTGGCGCGTCCGTTCGCCGCGCAGCTGCCCGGCCCGCAGGTCGCCGACGTGCTCTTCACCGCCTTCGTGGTGCAGTGATGGCCTACCAAAGCATGCTCTCCCAGGACGAAGTCGATGCCCTGCTCGCAGGCGTCACCGGCGAAGAGTCCTCGGGCCAGCAGGCCGCGGCCGAAGCCCAGGACGGGGTCCGTCCCTACGACCTGGGCTCGCCCGACCGCGTCGTGCGGCACCGGATGCAGACCCTGGAGCTGATCAACGAACGCTTCGCCCGCCGCCTGCGCTCGATGTTCTTCGGCTTCATGCGCCGCAACGCCGACATCACCGTCAACGCGATCAAGATCCAGAAATACTCGGATTTCGAGCGCAACCTGCCCGTGCCCAGCAACCTGAACATGGTCGCCATGAAGCCGCTGCGCGGCACGGGCCTGTTCACCTACGATCCGAACCTGGTGTTCCTGGTCATCGACAGCCTGTTCGGGGGCCACGGACGCTACAACACCCGGGTCGAGGGCCGCGACTTCACCAACACCGAACAGCGCATCATCCGCCGGCTGATGGCCCTGACGCTGGACTGCTACCGCGAATCCTGGGAATCCGTCTATCCGCTGGAACTGGAATACCTCCGCTCGGAAATGCACACCAAGTTCGCCAGCATCAGCACGGGCAACGACATCGTGGTGGTGGCCTCCTTCAACATCGAACTCGGCTCGTCCGGGGGCAGGCTCAACATCTGCCTGCCCTATTCCATGCTCGAGCCCATCCGCGACCTGCTGACGCGCCCGCTCCAGCAGGCCGCCTCCGACGCGATCGACCAGCGCTGGACCCAGCAGCTCTCGCGCGAGGTCCGCAGCGCCGAGGTCGAACTGGCCGTGGAATTCGCCCGGATCGACACCTCCATCGCCGAACTGCTGCATCTCTCCGTGGGCGACGTGCTGCCGGTGGACATCCATCCCGCCGTCACGGCCCGCGTGGGCGGCGTCCCCGTGCTGGAATGCGGCTACGGCACCTTCAACGGCCGCTATGCCCTGCGCGTGCGCAAGGTTCTCGCCTCGCCCGACGACTCCGACAAACTGCTAGCCCGCACGAAAAAATGAGCGACATCAAAGACGACACCCAGGACCCGAACCTGCCGGGCCAAGCATCCGATGGCTCCGTGGAAGACGACTGGGCCGCCGCCATGGCCGAACAGCAGTCCGCGCACGACCAGCCCACCCAGGCCAGCGGCCTGGGGGCGGAGGACGACTGGGCCGCCGCCCTGGCCGAACAGACCGCCGCGACCCAGACGACGGCGGCGCAACCCGCCGCCGCCCAGGTGTTCCAGCCGCTGTCCAGCCAGTCCGCCGAGGCCGACAGCGACATCGACATGATCATGGACATCCCGGTCCAGCTGTCGGTGGAACTGGGCCGCACGCGCCTGACGATCAAGAACATCCTGCAGCTGGGCCAGGGCTCGGTGGTCGAGCTCGACGGCCTGGCCGGCGAGCCCATGGACATCTACGTCAACGGCTACCTGATCGCCCAGGGCGAAGTCGTGGTCGTGGACGAGAAGTACGGCATCCGCGTCACCGACATCATCACGCCCTCGGACCGCATCGCGCGGCTGAACAACCGCCGCTGATCCGCCATGGACCAGGACCAGATCCTGCGCGTCGTCCTCGCCCTGCTGTTCATCCTGGGCCTGCTGCTGATGCTGGCCTGGGTGGCCCGCCGGGGCGGCTGGCTGCCGGGGCGCGCGCAGACGGCCCGCCTGCGCGTGCTCGGCACGCTCAGCCTCGGGGCGCGCAGCTCGGTCGCCCTGGTCCAGGTCGAGGACGCCCGCCTGGTGCTGGGCGTGACCGCCCAGCAGATCACCCTGCTGCATACCCTGCCGGACGCCCCCCGGGCCGGCGATGCCGCGACCGGGGACTTCGCCGAGACCCTCGGCAAGACCCTCTCGGGCTCCTGATGCGCCGCCCCGCCCCGCACGCCGCGCGATCGGCGCCCTGGCTGCTGGCCGCCCTGGCGCTGATCCTGTCCTGGCCCGCCAGCACCCTGGCGCAGGCCACCCTGCCCGCCCTGACCGCCACGCCGGGCCCCAACGGCGCGGAGACCTGGTCGCTCAGCGTCCAGACGCTGGTCATGCTGACCATGCTGTCGTTCCTGCCGGCGGCGCTGCTGATGATGACGGGCTTCACCCGCATCATCATCGTGCTGGGCCTGCTGCGCAACGCCCTGGGCACCGGGGTCTCGCCGCCCAACGCGGTCCTGGTGGGCCTGGCCCTGTTCCTGACCTTCTTCACGATGTCGCCGGTCTTCGACCAGATCTACGCCCAGGCCTACCAGCCGCTGTCGCGCGACGAGATCACCTTCGAGCAGGCGCTGGACCGGGGCAGCCAGCCGCTCAAGGCCTTCATGCTGCGCCAGACCCGGGAGTCGGACCTGGCGATGTTCGCCGAAATGGCCGGCGTCGGTCCGCTGGAGGACGAGAACGCCGTCCCCCTGCGCGTCCTGGTGCCCTCCTTCGTGACGAGCGAGCTCAAGACCGCCTTCCAGATCGGCTTCACGATCTTCATCCCCTTCCTGATCATCGACCTGGTGGTCGCCAGCCTGCTGATGGCGCTGGGGATGATGATGGTGCCGCCGGTGACGATCTCGCTGCCGTTCAAGCTGATGCTGTTCGTGCTGGCCGACGGCTGGCACCTGCTGCTGGGTTCGCTGGCCCGCAGCTTCTACCAATAGGAGGCCCGGCATGACGCCAGAAGCCGTGATGTCCATGACCTACCAGGCGCTGCGCGTGGCCCTGATCATGGCCGGTCCGCTGCTGCTGATGACCCTGGCCGTGGGCCTGATCATCAGCATCTTCCAGGCGGCCACGCAGATCAACGAAATGACGCTGTCGTTCATCCCCAAGCTGCTGGCCGTGGGCGCCACCCTGGTGCTGCTCGGCCCCTGGCTGCTCAGCACCATGGTGGACTACATCCGCTCGCTGCTCGACTCCATCCCGGGCCTGGCCTCGTAGGGCCCGGCCGCGCAGGGCCATGATTTCCTTCCAGATCGGCCAGCTCTACGACTGGATCAACGGCTTGCTGTGGCCCCTGTTCCGCATCGCCGGCCTGGTGGCGATCGCGCCCGTGCTGGGCGAATCCTCCGTTCCCATGCGGGTGAAGATCGGCCTGTCCGTCGTCATCACCCTGGTCGCCGCGCCCCTGGCCGGGACGATGCCGGACGTCGCGCCGGCCTCCTGGAGCGGACTGCTGATCGCCGCGCAGCAGGTGCTGATCGGCATGGCGCTGGGCCTGTGCATGCGGCTGGTCTTCACGGCCGTCATGATGGCGGGAGAGTTCGTGGGCCTGAAGATGGGCCTGGCCTTCGCCTCGTTCTTCGATCCGGCCACCGGCGCCAACACGGCCGTGCTGTCGCGTCTGATGAATGTCGTGGCGATACTGATCTTCCTGGCGGTGAACGGCCACCTGCTGATGCTCGACGGCCTGGTCCGCACCTTCGACCTGCTGCCCGTGGGAGCGCCCCTGATGGCCGACGGCTGGGGCGCGCTGCTCGACTGGAGCGCCCAGCTCTGGATCTCCGGCATCCTGCTGGCGCTGCCGCTGGTCATCGTGCTGCTGACGATCAACCTGTCCATGGGGATCCTGAACCGCACGGCGCAGCAGCTGTCGGTGTTCGCCATCGGCTTCCCGATCTCGCTGACCACGGGCCTGATCACGCTGGCCATCGTGCTGCCCCAGAGCGGCGACTTCCTGGCCGGCCTGTTCGAGGGCGGCTATCAGGCCATGGCCCGCATCGCGCGCGGCTTCGCGGGGCTGTAGGCCTAGCCACCGGGCGCGGAGCCCCGCCTCGGGGGCCACCGGCGCCGGCGTGCCTCAATGATCCTTTTTTTGCACCGGATAGGTGACCCCGGGAATGACCTTCGTGCCGGCCGGCAGCAGCGGATTGGCGGCGCCCTGCCCCGAGGCGGCGGGCTTCTTCGCCGGGGCGGATCGGCCGGTCCTGGAGGACTGGCCGGCCCGGGCCGGCTTGGCCGGTTTCGCGGACGGCCGGGCGGTGGCCGGCGCGGCGGGCGGCGGGATGGTCAGGGACGCGGGCTGGATGGCCTCGGCGGCCGGCACGGCCACCGGCGTGGCGCCGGCATCCGTTTCCTGCGCCGACTGCACAACAACGGTCCGGGGCGGCGCCTGGCGCGCGACCCGTTCCTGTTCGGCCCTGGCCTCCCGGTCGGCTTCCTCCGCCGTCCGGGGATGGCGGTTCAGCGGCAGGTTGACGGAATTCTCCATGCGCTGGAACGTGCCGTCCGGCCCGAAGCGCAGCCAGGCCTCCTGGCGGAAATACACGGCGTCCGTGGCGACGGTGCCCTTGTAGGCCCAGCGGGCCAGCGTCGTGTCGCCCTGCCGCCAGACGTCCACCGGCCAGGCGCCCAGGTATCCGGACGCCTGCTCCATCGTCGTGCGGCCCGTCACGATGCGGTTCAGGCCCGCCGTGTTGAAGGATTCCCCGGTGGACGCGCACGCCGACAGCAACGCGGCCGAGACCGCCAGCGCGGCCCAGCCGAGCCGTCCGGCGCCAGGAAAGACCCCGGCCGAAACACGCCCGGACTTCCGGCGCGCGAAGAAAGATCCCATGTTCAGAACTCCTCCCATTCTTCCTCGCGAGCCGCCTGGCGGGCGGGCGCGGCCGGCTGCGCGGCGGGCAACCGCGGCACCGGGACTCCGTCCGGGCGATCCCGGCGGGCGGCCCGGGCGGGCGCCGGAGCCGGCGCGGACGCCGGACCGGGCGCGGACGCCTCGGCCGCCGGTTCCAGCGCCGGCGCGGCCGCGAGCGGCGGCGCTCCGTGGTCGTCGGCGGCGTCGCCCACCTGGAACACCGCCAGCGCCTGGTTGACCTCGGCGGCCAGGGACTCCAGCGACCCGGCCGATTCCGCCGCCTGCTGCACCAGCAGGGCGTTCTGCTGGGTCACGGAGTCCATCTGCGCGACCGCCAGGTTGATCTGGTCGATGCCCGAGGACTGCTCGATGGTGGCGGCGGTGATCTCGCTCATGATGTCCGACACACGGGTGACGGCCTCGACGATTTCCCGCATGGTCTCGCCCGCCCGCTGGACCTGCGAAGACCCCGCGCCGACCCGGCTGACGGAATCCTCGATCAACGTCTTGATTTCCTTGGCGGCGCCGGCCGATCGCTGGGCCAGCGCCCGGACCTCCCCGGCGACCACGGCGAAGCCGCGGCCCTGTTCGCCGGCGCGGGCGGCCTCGACGGCGGCGTTCAGGGCCAGGATGTTGGTCTGGAAGGCGATGCTGTCGATCACCCCCACGATGTCGGCGATCTTCTGCGAACTGCCGGAAATGCCTTCCATGGTGGCGACGACCTCGCCCACCACCTCGCCGCCGCGCGAAGCCACCTGGGACGCGGTATGCGCCAGCTGGTTGGCCTGCTGGGCGTTGTCGGCGTTCTGCTTGACCGTGCTGGCGAGCTGCTCCATGCTGGCCGCCGTCTGCTGCAGGGCCGCGGCCTGCTCGTCCGTGCGGCTGCTCAGGTCCAGGTTGCCCGCCGCGATGCGCTGGGCGCCGCCGGCCATCTGCCCCATCCGGCTCCGCACCCCGGAGATCATGGTCTCCAGGCTGTCGCGCATCGCCTTCAGGCCGCGCAGCAAGGCGCCGATCTCGTCGTTGGACCGCGGCACGATGGACACGCGCAGGTCGCCGCCCGCGATGCGCTGCAGGTGGCGCCCGACGGCCTGCAGGGGCCGCAGCACCGTGCGGATCAGGGTCCGGTAGGCCAGCAGCGCCAGCACCACGGCCACGGCCAGCAGCGCCAGCAGGCCGATATTGGCCCGGTGGAACAGCTGCGCCAGTTCGCCGCGCGAGGCCGAGCTGCGGTCCTGGATGAATTTGTCGAACTGGCCGAACACCCGGTCCATGCCCCGCGCCGCGCCGCGCAGGCGGCCGCGCTTCAGGGCCTCGAAGCCCTTGGCGTCCTGCCTGGCCGCGAAGTCGCGCAGGTTCTCGACCTGGGCCCAGTAGTCGTTGAAGGATGCGTCCAGCATGTGCTGCAGGGATTCCCCGTTCGAGCCGGCCAGGGCGCCTGATGCCTTCAGGGATTCCATGCTGTCGCGCGAGCGCTTCAGCAGCTGGTCGGCCTGGCCCAGTTCCCAGAGGCGCTGCTTCTCGTTGGCGATGCCCAGCGCCCCGTCGACCTGGGTGGCCGCCTGCTGGGCGTAGATATATGCGTTCTTGACATCGGAGTTCGCCTGGACGCCGATGGCCGACAGCTGCCCCACCGTGCGCTGGCTTTCCCGCTGGACGAACCAGGCGCTGCCCACCGCCGCGAAGGTCAGCAGGGACAGCAGCGCAACGACCAGCGTCAGCCGGGCGCGCAGGGACAATGTCACGGAAATCTTCTTCATGTCGCCTCTACCTCATCGGTCTCCCAGCATGCCATGCCGGCGCCGGGATGCTTCCTAAGAAAATAGGGCCTTGTAGGCCCTATTCGTCGGGATTGCGCCACGCCCCCGGTCGAGGGGTGGAGCGGTCCGGGATTGCCGGGGCAACCCCGGGATACCGAATGCCTGGCCGGGTATCCGGCGGCCGGATCACTGGTTCCGGTTGAACAGGCTCAGGCCCTGGATGGTCTGGAACGCGAGGCCCGCGCCTTCCAGCGCCATCTTGCGCAGGCTGAGCTGGGTGGTGGCCTCGTAGTAGTCCAGGTCCTCGATGCCGGACAGGGCATTGGCGTAGCCCAGATTGCGCTGGGTGCCGGTGTTGTCCAGGGCGGTCAGTTCGTTCATGCGCGCGCCCACGGAGGCGCGCACCGTCAGCACGTTGTCGTAGCTGGTGGCCGTGCGCTGCATGGCCGTATTCAACACGTTGCGCAGCGACGCCATCGCCTGGTCGTTGCCCCCGGAAGGCGCGTTCAGGGCGGCAATCACGCTATCGAAGGTCTCGAACAGATTGACGTCCTCGTGCTGCAGCGGCTTGACGTCGAACTGGTCGCCAGTGGCCGGCGTACCGGAAAACTGCGCAGTGGTGCCATAGCCCAGGTCGAGCGTGGTCTGCCCGGCCGCCAGGGTGAAAGGCGAGCCCGCAGGCGGAGCCACCGGGGTCGCCGGCGTCGTGGACACATCCTGGACGGTGACGGTATAAGTCGTGGCGCTGGTGAACTGGATGCTGAAACTGTAATTCGCCGAGGCGTTGCCGGCCGAGTTGTCCGTCACCCCCGGCTGTCCCAGCACGGCCGTGCCGGTATTGCCCGCCGCCGCATAGGATGCGTAGGCCCGCGTGCCCGGCTGGGCGCGCTGGAAGACATCCGAGCCCACGTCGCCGCCCGCAATCTGGCGCGTCTGGTCGGCCTGGATGTTGCGCTGGAGGGTATCACCCTGGTAGTTGCCCGCCGCGCCATAGGCCGGCGTACTGCCCTGGGAGCCCGAAAACAGGTACTGGCCATTGCCGTCCGTGGTGTTGGCGATGCCCATCAGGGAATCGCGCGCATTCTTCAGGACATTGGACAAGGTCGCACGATCGGCATCCGACAGCGTGCCGTTCGACGCCTCGACCAACCGGGTGCGCACGTCCTGCAGCAGCAGCGTCAGGCTGCCGAGCGCATCTTCCTCCGTGCCCAGGTTCTGGTTGGCGACCGCACGGTTGTCCGCGTAGCGGGCATTCTGGGCCTGGGACTGCGACAGGTTGATGGCCTGCGAGGCGCCCAGGGGATCGTCGGCCGGAGTGACCATCTTCTGGCCCGTGCCGATCTGCTGGTACAGGTGCATCAGATCGGACTGCTGCATGTTGATGGTGTTCAGGCCGGTCTGGAAAACGAGGCTGGAGCTGATACGCATGATGGATTCCTGGGACGGGCGCGGCTTAGCTGCGCAGGGCGAGCAGGGTGTCGAACAGGGTCGAGGCCGTGTCGATCAGGCGCGCGGCGGCGCGATACTGTTCCTGGTACTGCTGCAGGTTGATGTATTCCTCGTCCAGGTTGACGCCGGACACGGCCTGCTGGGCGGAATAATTCTGGGAGATCAGGGTTTCCTGGGCCTTCTGCGCGGTGGTGTTCTGCTGGGTCTTGACCGCCACGGTGTTGACCAGCTGGGAATAGGCCTCGTTCATGCCCAGGGTGCCGTTGGCCAGGACCTTTGTGTTACGCAGGGCGGCCAGCGCCAGGGCATTGTCGCCGTTGGCGGTGCCGGCGCCCACGCCCGGGGACGCTTCGCCGGCCGCGGCGACCTTGGCCGGATCGGTGATCGTCACGGTCATGGCGGCCGCCGCGTCGCGCGTGGGCTGGATCAGCCAGCTGTCGCCCGCCGCCGGGGTCATGCCCGCCGTATCGATCGCCACGCCATCGAAGCTCAGGGTGGTGCCCGACACCGTGGGCGTCAGGGCCGTGCCTTCGGGCACCCGCGTGACCGAATAGTTCGTGCCGTCGAACTCGACCCGGTAGTCCTGGTTGGTGATCTTGGACAATTCGCCGGGCACGTAGGTGGCGGTCGGGGTCCCCGCCGTGGCGCTGTTCTTTTCGTTGCCGATGACCTTGGGCGTGCCCACGCTGAAGAACTCGCCGCCCGGCGTGCCGGACAGGTCGAAGCCCTGCGCGTGCTGCTCGTTCAGGGCGATGGAGATCCCCAGGGCGATGCGCCCCAGGTCGTTCTGCGTGGCGTCCAGGGCGTCGGAGCGGAAGGACAGCAGGCCGCCCAGCTTGCCGCCCGTGATTCGACTGTCGTCCATCTCGATCGGGATGGTGTTGCCCGCCGCGTCCTTCGTGGTGTAGTTGACCGCCAGCCGGGACGGATCGGCCTTGGACGGATGGGCCTCCAGATAGTAGACGGTGTCCCCGCCCAGCACGGTCTGGCCGTTGCCGATGGTGAGGCTGACGCGGTCGTCCTGCTCGTAGGCCTTGACGTCCACCAGTTGGCCCAGTTCGCTGACCAGCTGGTCGCGCTGGTCCAGCAGGTCGTTGGGCGGCTGGCCCGGATTGGTGGCCTTGGCCGTGGTGATCTGGCGGTTCAGGTCCTGGATGCGGTCCAGGTAGCTGTTGATCTGGCTGACGGTGGTATCGATCTGGGTGTTGACGTTGTTGCGCTGGCTGTCCAGGAAGGCGTTGGCGTCGCGGATCTGGGCCGCCAGGCTGTTGGCCTGGCCGATGAGTTCCTGGCGGGCGGCCACGTCGGCGGGCGCGGAGGCCACCGCGTCCAGGCTGTCGAAGAACTTCTGGATGCCCGGGGAAATGCCCACGGTACGGTCGGCCACCAGGTTGTTGATCTGGCTGACCTGGTCGCCGTAGGTCTTGAGGGCGGCGCCGCGCGTCAGGGAACTGGTGAGCTGGTTCTGCAGGAAATTGTCGTAGGAACGCTGCACGCTGACGGCCTGCACGCCCCGGCCGATCCAGCCGCCCGAGGTCGGGGTGGCCCCCGCCGTCTGCGACAGGACGGTCTGGCGGTTGTAGCCGGCGGTGGCGGCGTTGTTGATGTTGTGCCCCGCCGTCTGCAGACGGTTTTGCGCGACCAGGAGGCCCGCCTTGCCGAGATTCGCCAGATTCATATGCTGCAATCCTATCGGTTGCGGACGCGCCGGATGGGCGCGTTCCGGAATTCTTCCCTGATCATAACGGCAGGCGCGCCCGGAAATTTAGGTCCCGCGGGCGGCGGAGCGCGCCGTCACCGGGCGTTGAAATACCCCATGATGGAGATCAGCTTGTCGGCGTAGCCCGGGTCGGTGGCGTAGCCGGCTTCCTGGATGCGGCGGGCGGCGGCCTCTGCGGAAGACGCGGTCACGACCTTGCCATAGCGGTCGCTGCCGCCGATCAGCTCGGCATAGTCCTGGAAGGATTCGGCATAGGACCCGTAGGCGCGGAACGGCTGCGACATCCGGTGCGCCACGCCGTCCTCGTCGTACTCGGTGGTCATGACGTTGACCACCTCGCCGCGCCAGCCGCCTCCGGCCTTGATGCCGAACAGGTTGTGGCTGCTGCGGCCGTCTGGGCGCCGGATCTCGCGCTCGCCCCAGCCGGATTCCAGCGCCGCCTGGCTGAGGATCAGCTTGGCCGGCACGCCGCTGCGCCGGGACGCCAGCTCGGCGGCGGCGCCCATGCGGTCCACGAAGGCCCGGATGTGTTCCGGCGCGCCCTGGATGGCGCCGCCGATCCGGTCGCCCGCGCCGCGCCGCGCCAGCAGGTCGATCAGGGAGCCGATGGAATCGGCCATTTCGCGGCGGCCTTCGCCGATGCGCGACTGCAGGCCCGGCAGGCGCGAGCGGGCCGCCTCGGGCGGATTGGCCAGGGGATCGGCCGACTGCTTCAGCACCCCGCCCTGCATCTGCGCCATCAGCGCGTCGGCCAGCCCCAGGCCGGGGTTGGCCAGGGCCAGCGCGGCCTGCTCGTCGCTCATGCTCTGGGCCATGCGCGTCGCCTGGGAATCGAACAGGGACGGCATCTGCGCCGACTGCTGGCGCACCTGCTTGAGCATCATCTGGATGAAGATCGCCTCGAACTGGCGCGCGACCTCGCGCTGCTGGTCCTGCGCGGCGTTCCCCCCGGCCCGCACTCCCAGCTTCAAGGCATTCAGGCCGCTGAAGTCCAGCGCCGAAGGCGTCGCGTCGGCGCTCGGCAGGGGCGAATGCGACACGAATCCCATGGCGGCCTCAGATCACTTCCAGGTCGGCGCGCAGGGCGCCGGCGCTCTTCAGGTTCTGCAGGATGGACAGCAGGTCCTGCGGCGTCGCGCCCAGGGCGTTCAGCGCCCGGACCACGTCGGCCAGGTTGGCGCTGGTGGTGACGCGCCGGATGGCGCCGCCTTCGCTGCGCATCTCGATCTGGGTGTTCTGCGTCACCACGGTCTCGCCGCCGCCGAACGGCGTGGTCGGCTGGCTGACCTGCTGTTGCGGACTGATGGTGACCGACAGGTTGCCGTAGGCGATGGCGGCCTCGTCGATGGTGACGGTGCGGTTCATCACCACCGAGCCCGTGCGGGCGTTGATGACCACCCGGGCGCGGGCGGGCGGCAGGCCGACCTGCAGGTTTTCCACCTGGGACAGGAAGGCGAGCTGGGCCTTGGGATCGGCGGGTGCCCGCAGTTCGATGGTGCGGCCGTTGACGGCGGTCGCCGTCTGGGCGCCGAACCGGCGGTTGAGCGCCGCCACGACGTTCTGGGCGATGCCGAAATCGCTGGTGTTCAGTTCCAGGCGCACGACGCCGTTCTGGGCGTAGGTCGTGGGCACGCCGCGTTCGACGATGGCGCCGTCCGGGATGATGCCGCCGTTCAGCTGGTTGACCTGGACGCTGGCCCCGCCCTGGGACGCGCCGGCGCCGCCGACCAGCAGATTGCCCTGGGCCAAGGCGTAGACTTGGCCGTTGGCGCCCTTGAGCGGTGTCATCAGCAGCGTGCCGCCGCGCAGGCTCTTGGCGTTGCCCATGGACGACACCACCACGTCCAGGCTCTGGCCCGGCTGGGCGAAGGCGGGCAGGCGCGCCGTCACCATGACGGCGGCGACGTTCTTGACCTGCATGTTGGTGCCCTGGGGCACGGTCACGCCCAGCTGGGACAGCATGTTGGTCAGGCTCTGCTGGGTGAAGGGCGTCTGGCGCACCTGGTCGCCGCTGCCGTCCAGGCCGACCACCAGGCCGTAGCCGATCAGCTGGTTTTCCCGCACGCCGGTGAAGGACGCCAGGTCCTTGATGCGCTCGGCCTGGGCGGCGCCCAGGGGCAGCAGCGCGCCCAGGCACAGGACCAGGGCGCCGGCGGCCAGGCGGCGCGCGAGGGAGGAAGTCGGGATCAGCGATGCGGCCATGGCGTCAGAACGGGGCGATGTTGAGGAAGAAGCGCTGCAGCCAGCCCATGGTCTGGACTTCGTCCATCACGCCCTTGCTGCGGTATTCGATGCGGGCGTCGGCCACCTGGGTGGAGGACACCGTGTTGCTGCCCGTGATCGACCGCGGATCCACCACGCCGGAAAAACGCACGTACTCGCTGCCGCGGTTGATGGCGATCTGCTTTTCGCCGGCGATCTGCAGGTTGCCGTTGGGCAGCACGCCGATGACGGTGGTCGTCAGCGTACCCGTGAAGACGTTGGTCGCGCTGCTGGAGCCCGTGCCCTTGGACTGATTGCCGCCGGTGGCGTCGAAATTCTGCTTCGCCCCCAGGTCGGTGGGCAGGATCGCCGGGGCCAGGCCGATGCCCATGGACGCGGTGCCGCTGCGGTCGGTGGTGGTGTTGACGTTCTTGGCGGCGTTGGTCTTTTCCTGGATGACGATCGTGACGATGTCGCCCACGTTGCGCGGCCGGCGGTCCTCGAACAGGGGATAGTTGCCGTAGGCGGTGGGCTGGTAGATGGACCCGTTGGCCTCGGCCGCGGGCAGGGCCGGCGGCGGAGGCGGCGCGGTCAGCGGCCCCGTGACGATGGGCTCGGGCGGCACCAGCGCGCACCCGGACAAGACCAGCGCCAGCGTCGCCGCCCACGCTCCCGCCACACAACGCAATCCCTTCATGGACATCCTGTATTACAACTGGGTCAGGCGGGCGAGCATCTGGTCGGACGTCTGCACCGCCTTGCTGTTCATCTCGAAGGCGCGCTGGGTGGTGATCATGTTCACCAGTTCTTCGGCCACGTTGACGTTGGACGTTTCCACGTAGTTCTGCAGCAGGACGCCCGCGCCGTCCAGGCCGGGCTGCAGCAGGTTGGCCGGCCCGGAGGCGTCGGTTTCCGCATACAGGTTCTCGCCCATGCTCTGCAGGCCGGTCGGGTTGATGAAGGTCGCCAGCTGCAGCTGGCCGACCTCGACGTTGGTCCCGGTCGCGCCCGGCTGGGTCACGGACACCGTGCCGTCGCGCGCGATCGTGATGGTGAGCGCGTTGTCGGGGATGTTGATGCCCGGCTGGATGGGGTAGCCGCCCGCCGTCACCAGCATGCCGTTCTGGTCTCGCTGGATGCTGCCGTCGCGGGTGTAGGCGAAGGAGCCGTCGGGCATTTCCACCTGCAGGAAGCCGTTGCCCTGGATGGCCACGTCCAGCGTGTTGCCGGTTTCCTTCAGGTTGCCCTGGGTGTGGATGCGCTCGGTGGCCACGGTGCGCGCACCGGTGCCGACCTGCAGGCCCGAGGGCAGCTGGTTGGCCGCGCCAACGCTGGCGCCGGGCTGGCGCAGGGTCTGGTACATCAGGTCCTCGAACACGGCGCGGCTGCGCTTGAAGCCCGTGGTGTTGACGTTGGCCAGGTTGTTGGAAATCACGTCCATGCTGGTCTGCTGGGTTTCCAGACCGGTCTTGGCGATCCACAGGGAACGTATCATGTCAGTCGTGCCTGTTCAAAGGGGCGCCGGGCTCAGCCCGCCGCCGAAAGAATCGAATTGCCGCGTTCTTCGTTGGTGCCGGCGTTCTTGATGACCTGCATCTGCAGCTCGAACTGGCGGGCGTTGGAAATCATGGCCACCATCGCGGCGGCCGGATTGACATTGCTCTTCTCGATGAAGCCGGGAGCGATCTTGACGGTCTCGTCGGGCTGGACGGGCTGCCCCCCCGCCGTGCGGAACAGGCCGTCGTCGCCGCGCACCAATTGGTCCTTGGGCGGATTGACCAGCTTCAGCTGCGCCAGCAGCTGGATGTCGCGCGGATTGTCGCCCGCGCCCAGGGCGCTGATCTGGCCGTCCGTGGCGAAGGTCACGCTGCCGCGCTCGGGGATCTCGATGGGGCCGCCGTCGGCCGACAGCACCGGCAGGCCGGTGTGCGTGACCAGCTGGTTCTGCTCGTTGACGGCGAATTCGCCCGCGCGGGTGTAGGCCTCGCCCTGGGGCGTCTGCACGGCGAACCAGCCGTCCCCGGCGATGGCCGCGTCCAGGGCGTGTCCGGTCTCGGCCATGATGCCCTGGCGGAAGTGGCTGCCCGGGGTGGAGGCCACGGTGCTGACCCGGGTGGGCAGTTCGCCCGCCTGGGGCACCACCGGCACGGACCGGTAGATCGCCATCTGCTCGCGGAACCCGGTCGTGGCCACGTTGGCCATGTTGTTGGCGATGACCGACTGCTGTTCCAGGATGCGGGCCGCGCCGTTGGAGGCGGTGTAGAGGATGCGATCCATGCCGGGCTGTCCGCTTAGCGCATGGTGATCAGGGTCTGCAGGATCTGGTCCTGCGTCTTGATCGTCTGGGCGTTGGCCTGGTAGGTGCGCTGGGCGATGATCATGTTCACCAGTTCCTGGGACATGTCCACGTTGGACTCCTCCACCGCCTGGCCCTTGAGGGTGGCCAGCCCGTTGCTGCCCGGCGTGCCGTAGATCGGCTGGCCGGAATTGGCGGTCTCGGCCCAGGCGTTGCCGCCCACCGGCTGCAGGCCCTGCAGGTTGGCGAAGTCGGCCAGGGCGATCGTGCCCATGGTCTGCTTGGCGCCGTTGGTGTAGTTGGCGATCAGCGAACCGTCGGAACCGATGGACATGCTGGCGTATTCGCCGGTGGCGTAGCCGTTCTGGACGAAGTCCTGGGAATAGCTGCCGCCGAACTGGGTGGAGTTGGCATAACTGACGGCGATAGCTAGATCCGCAGCAGCCGCGCCCCCCGAAGCCGGAACTTGAAAATTCAATGTATAGCTAGCCGTTGCAGGATCCAAACGGCCAGCCGTATCAAACTCCAGACTATGCAAGGGGGTGTAAGGAGCCGTTGCGGGAGCCCCGGCACCATCCACCACAACCCCGTCGACCAGCACGTAAACGTCCCAGTTATTGATATCCGGAGGCCCAACGGTCACATCCCGCTTGGCATAGTACTGTTGAACTTCATGCGAGTTTCCCAATGAGTCATACACCGTCAAAGGGACCATCTTGGAAAAACTGCTATCTTGCGTCGGATCGAACGGGTTGGTCGCACCATCGATCACATCCGCATCGGCATCCAGGTTCACCTTGTTGGTGATCGTGCTGGTCGCCTGCGGCGCGATGTTCCCCACCGGCACGGTCATGCCGATCAGATTGGTGCCGCCCGGGGCGTAGCCCATGAGCTGCTGGCCCTGGGCATTGACGATCTTGTGGTCCTTGTCGGCCAGGAACTGGCCGTTGCGGGTGTAGAGCGTGGCGCCGTTGGGCTGGGTCACGACGAACAGGCCCTTGGCCCCGTCGATGGCCATGTCGAACTGGTTGCCCGAGGTGGACACGATCCCGGTGGTGAAGCGCTGGTTGATGGACGCGACCTGCACGCCCAGGCCCACGCGCGAACTGGCGTAGACGTCGGCGAAAGTGGCCGTCCCGGACTTGAAGCCCACGGTGCCGGAGTTGGCGATGTTGTTGCCGATGACGTCCAGGTTTTGCGAGGCGGCGTTCAATCCGCTGAGACCTTGTCCGAAACCCATGATTGACCTCTTTCAGTGCGTGGTGCGTTGATTCGTGGAAACGGCGGCGCGCTTTGCGCCCGCCGTCCGGATTACATGACCTGCCGGATGTCCAGCAGGGAAATCTTCTGCCCCAGGGCCAGGTTCAGCTTCAGGCCTTCCGAGGTGTAGGCGATGCTGTTGATGTGGCCCGAGGTGAGCGCCTCGGCGGAGACCGGCTGGCCGTCGGCGTCGGAAGCCGCCACCTGGACGGTGTAGGCCCCGTCCGGCGCGGGCGCGCCGGCGGAATCCAGGCCGTCCCAGGTCATCGGGTAGATGCCGGCGTCCTTGGCGTCGAGTTCGATCTCGCGCACGACCTTGCCGGCGGAATCCAGGATGGAGACCTTGGTCTTGGCCGCGCCGGACATCAGGTCGATGCCGAAGGGCGTGGCGGCCTTGGCGCCCGTGTCCGGATCGGTGCCCAGGGAGATCTTTTCGCCCGGGTACAGGATGTCCTTGCCGATCAGGCCGGCGGCCTGCAGGGACTGGGACATGTCCATCTGGCCCGACAGGGCCAGCAGGGTGTTGTTCAGGCCCTGGATGCCGTTGACCATGGACAGCTGCGCGATCTGCGAAGTGACCTCGGCGTTGTCCATGGGATTCAGGGGGTCCTGGTTCTGCAGCTGCGTGACCAGCAGGGTCAGGAAGCGGTCCTGGGTGTCGCCCATCAGGTTGCTGGTCTGGGCATTGGCCAGCGCGGAGGCGGCGTTCGAGCCGTAGACGTCGTTCACGGTGGACATGGCGGGACTCCTTATTGACCCAGGGTGAGGGTCTTGGCCATCAGCGACTTGGCCGTATTGATCACTTCCACGTTGGCCTGGTAGGACCGCGAGGCGGAAATCATGTTGACGGTCTCGGCGACGACGTCGACGTTGGGCAGGGTGACGTAGCCCTTGGCGTCCGCCAGGGGGTTGCCGGGATCGTACTGGATGCGCGGGGGCGCGTTGCTTTCGAGGACCGACGCGACCCGCACGCCGCCGACCGCCTCGGAACGGGCCGAAGGCGTCATCTGGAACACGACCTGGCGGGCCTTGTAGGGCTGGCCGTCGGGACCGACGGCGCTCTCGGCGTTGGCGATGTTGCTGGCCGACACGTTCATGCGCTGGGACTGGGCCGACAGCGCGGAACCGGCGATCTGGAAGATGCTGAAGGTGGACATGGCGGTTTCCGTGGCGCGGCCGTTATTGCTGGATCGCGGCCAGCAGGGATTTGATGCGCCCGTTCAGGACCTGCAGGTCCGTCTGGTAGCGCATGGTGTTGTCCGCGAACTGGGTGCGCTCGGCGTCCATTTCGACCGTGTTGCCGTCCAGGCTGGGCTGGGTCGGCACGCGGTACAGTTCCTGGGCGGGACCGCTGGTGTGGGCGCGGGCCGGGATGTGGCGCGCCGAGGTCAGGGTCAGGGACGTATCCGGCAGGCGCGGCAAGCCGCCCTCGCCCATGGCTTCGCGCAGGGTGGCGTTGAAATCGATGTCGCGCGCCTTGTAGTTGGGCGTGTCGGCGTTGGCGATGTTGGACGCCAGGATTTCCTGCCGCTGCTGGCGCAGGGCCAGGGCTTTTTGGTAGAACTCGAAGTCCTTGCCGATACGATCGATCATGGCTTTACACTGAAACGGATGAGCGGAGTGCGCGCCACCGTGCACCAAATGATCCCCCGACCATTCGCGGCTTTTCGCACGCCACCATAGTACGGTCCCCGCCAGGGGGATAAACGCCAAAACAAAGCGGGGATTGAAGCCCTATTCGGCCGATGCGGGCCGCCCCCGGGCGGCCCGCGGCCACCCCCGCTTCACCTACAATGGGCGCATGCGCGCATCCCGATTCCTGCCGTTCCTGCTGTTCGCCGCCATCCTGCCGGGGCCGGCGCGCGCGCAGGCGGCCCGCCCCGCCCTGCAGGACCCGGCCGCCGTCGTCGCCCGGGCCGAAGCCCTGCTGAAGGACCGGGCGGCGTCCTGGCCGGGCCGGGCCGTCATCCACGTGGACGCCCCCCGCATCGTGAACCAGCCCGCCTGCGAGCGGATGGAGGCCTTCCTGTCCGGCTCGGGCCTGCAGCCGCGCACGCCCGTGGGGGTGCGCTGCCTGGCGCCCCAGCCCTGGACCCTCTACGTCCAGGCCAGCGTCCAGATCCTGGGCACCTATTTCGTGGCCAACCGCCTGATCCGGCGCGACGAGGTCCTGAGCCTGGACGACCTGGACACCCGGGAAGGCGACCTGCTGCGCAACCGCCGGCTGATCGGCGATCCGGCCCACATCGTCGGCTGGATCGCCACGCGCCGCATCCGCGCCGGCGCGGCCATCGAATCCGGCGCCCTGCGCGATCCGAACGCCATCGAACGCGGCCAGCAGGTCCGCACCGTCGCGCGCGGCGTCGGCTTCGTCGCCTCCGGCGAGGGCCAGGCCCTGGAATCCGGCGCCCCCGGCGCCCGGATCCAGGTCCGCACCCCCGGGGGACAGATCATCACCGGCACGGTGATCGACGCCCACACGGTCCAGGTTATGATGTAGGCATGCCGGGCACGCCTAAAGAATCCGCCCGGGCCGCCGTTACGAGGGATGCACCAATGATCCTTCCCACCCAACCCGGAGACGAGCCTTGAAAATCAACTCCACTTCGTCCAACCCCCTGCTGAACGGGGTGGCCGGGGGAACGCGCGGCGACACGGCCCCCCACGCCGCGTCCGGCTCGGCCGCCAGCAGCCGCACGGCGGTCGACCTCAGCCCGGCCGCCCGCCATCTGGCCGCCCTGAACGACGGCGGCGCCGACGTCCAGGCCGTACGCGTCCAGCAGATCCGCGACGCGCTGGCCTCCGGCGAACTGAAGATCGACCCCGGCAAAATCGCCGACGGCCTGCTGGCCAGCGTGCGCGATCTGCTGAAATGAATCCGGGCGACAAGCTCTTGCAGTGCATTCAGGCCCAGTCGGACCTGCTGGATGAATTCATCCAGGCGCTGGAGGCCGAATCCGCCGCCTTGCTGGACAACCCCACGAATCTCGCCCTGGCCGAACTGACCCAGCGCAAGAACGACTACGCGCAACGCCTGGCGCAGCTGGACCAGGACCGCGTGCGCATCCTGAACGAGCTGGACCAGAGCGACGATGCCGCCGGCATCGACGCGGTCTGCGCCGTCTATCCCGAATTGCGCGCGACCTTCGACACACTGTTCGAGCGCGCCGGCCGCGCCGGCCGCCTGAACCAGGACAACGGCCAGATCCTGCGCACCTTCATGGAGCACAACCAGCGGGCGCTGGACACGCTGCATTCCCTGATCAACCAGGATCTGTACGACGCCCGAGGTCGCTTGCCTCGACGCTAAGGGAAAAACCCTTTCGAAGCCCTCCCACCTCGCGGCCTGCATGCCGCTCGGATTCGCCAGGCGCGGACCAGTCCGAAAGGACCGTCCTGCGTCCAGGCTCATCCCGGCGGCGAAAAGGCCGCCATGGAACGACCATCAATTCGCCAAAAGCTCTTTCAGCGCATACAGCTTGAGCAGTCCCGCGTGGGACTGGCGCGGCGCGAGCCGGTCGGCGCCCAGCATGCGGGCCGCGACGCGGGCCGCGGGCGCCAGGGCCGGATCCTGGACCAGGCGCCAGGCCGCCAGCCCCATCTGGGCCGCGAACACCGCCCGGTCGACCAGGGGTTCGCGGCCGGCGTCGGCCAGCAGCGGCGCGGCCTGGCGCCAGGCCGCATGGCATTCCTGGCGCAGGATCAGGGCACGGGCGATCCGGGCAGGATCGGGTTCCACCGCCATGCCGGCCACGGCATGCCAGACCTTCAACAGGCGCCCGTCCCGGGGATCCACCGCCCGCAGGCTGAAGATCCGCACCGGCAGCGCGGGTTCGCCCCGGGCGCGCAGTTCGGCCTGGCCCGCGGCCGCCCACCAGGCCGGCCGGACGTCCTCCAGGCCGGCCGCCGACAGCAGGGGCCAGAACGCCTGCGCGTCCAGCGGCTGGTACATCAGGGACTGGACCGCCGCCGACAAGACACTGGGCTCATCGTCCAGCCAGACCCGGGCACGGGGGCTGCAGGCGGCCAGCCAGCGGCGGTCGCGGGCACTCAGGGCGCGCTGCAGGGCCTGGCTGCCGCCGTCGAACACATGCAGGACGGCGGTGGGCGCGTCCTCGGTTTCCGTTTCGATCTGCGCCAACAGGGCGTCGGCGGCCGAAGGCGCGGTCAGCCGCGCCCCCCGGGGAGTATGCCAGCCATCCGCCAGGCCGGCCTGCTGGGTGGCCGCGGCCAGCGGCCGCCCCTGGCCGTCGAACCAGGCGGCCCCCGACCAGGCGCCGCGCCGGCCCTGCCAATCCAGGGACTGGCGCGCATGCACGACCAGGGCCGGCTGGGTTTCGTCCAGGCCGCCGTGGGCGACCCGGCGCAGGTGTTCGATGGCCTCGGCGGCAGGCGGCAGGTCGCCCGCCGCCCGGCTGCGCCACAGGTCGTAGGCCTCGGACAGCACCGGATCCTCGTCCTGCAGGGCCACGGCGGAACGCAGCTGGTCCATGCCCAGCGCGTCCCCGCGCGCCGAACCGGTCAGCAGCTGCGGCAGCAGGATCTGCTGGCGGCGCCGTTCGGCGGCGGCGTCCGGGCTGTCGGCCGGCTGCGTCATGGACAGCAGCGCCGCCAGGTCGGCCTCGGAGGGCGCGTACAGGGTGCGGCTGGCCTGGGCCGGCGCCAGCGCCCGGTCCACGAGCTCGGCGGCCGACAGGAACAGCAGGTTTTCCGGCACCTTCTGGCCGTTGGAGACGTAATGGATCGGCAGCTTGTAGCGGATCGCCGTGTCCAGCGCCGCGCCCAGGCGCGAGGCTTCGTCGATCTTGGACACGATGCAGCCGCGCAGCGGCGTGCCGCCGTCGCCGGCATAGGACCGGGCGACCTCGTCCAGCGTGTCGCCGTGGCTGACGGCGTTGAGCACCAGCAGGCGCTCGACGGCGCGCCCGGCGCCCGCCAGCAGCGCGGCCTGCTCGTGGATGTAGCGGTCGCGCTGGCTGATGCCGACATTGTCGATCAGCAGGGTCTGGTCGGGACGCACGGTCTGCATGACGCGGCGCATTTCATGGACGTCCTGCACGACGTGCACCGGCACGCGCAGCATCTGGCCGTAGATCTTGAGCTGCTCGTGCGCGCCGATCCGGTAGGTGTCGGTCGTCACCAGCACCAGGCTGCCCGGCCCGCTGCGGCGCACGCAGCGGGCGGCGAGCTTGGCCACCGTGGTGGTCTTGCCCACGCCGGTCGGGCCGACCAGGGCCAGCGCCAGGCCGGGCTGCCAGAGGGCGTCCTCGGACTCCAGCACCGGCAGGTGGCGGACCAGTTCGTTGCGCGCCCATTGAAGGGCGGCCCGGGGCACGGTCTGCTCGGGCATGTGCTTGAGCATGGCCCGCAGCAGCGCCGTGCTGAAGCCGAAGCGCAGCAGGTTCTGGAACAGGGTGACCGCCTGCGGGGAACGGCGCAGCTGGCTGCCCCACAGCAACTCGTCGATGCGGGTTTCCAGGGATCCCTTGAGCTCGCCGATGGCGCCCATCAGGTCCGCGCCCGGCGCGGCGGCATGCCCGGCGGCATGCGGCGCGGGCGGCGGAGGCGCGGCGGGCCGGGCCGGCATGGGCGGCGACGGCTGGGGAGCCGCGGCGGCCGCGCCGCCGTCCGGCAGGGACGTCTGGTCGGTGGCGAGGATCTCCACCCCGCCGTTGACCCGCTTGTTGGAGATGATCAGGGCGTCGGGCCCCAGCGCGAGGCGCACCTGCCGCATGGCCTCGCGGTTGGTGGCACCGAAGAAACGACTGATGTTCACGCAGGACTCCCGCCGACGACCGCAGTGACCCGAATGATACGCTCTTCAGGGATTTCGGCGCTGGAGAGCACCGCCATGTGCGGCAGGTGATGGCGCAGGAAGCGCGACAGCGAGGCCCGCAGCACCGGCGGCACCACCAGCACGGGGGCGTCGCCCCGGTCCTCCTGGCCCTGGACGATGCGCTCGACGTCGCCCAGCAGGTTTTCCGCCAGGCCGGGCTCGAGGGCGCCGCTGCTGCCCAGGGCCTGCATCAGCACCCGCTCCAGGCGGGCGTCCAGGCCGATGACGCGCAGTTCCGTCTCGCCCGCGAACCAGTGCTGGACGATGGCCCGTCCCAGCGCCACCCGGACCTGCGCCAGCAGCTCGTCCATGTTCGGCCCGGTGTTGGCCGGATTGAGGGCGGCCAGGCGCGGGGCGTGCTCGGTGATGGTCTCGAGGATGCTGCGCATGTCGCGGATGGGGACGTCCTCGTCGAGCAGGCTGCGCAGCAGGTTCTGCAGCTGCGGCAGGGTGACGGTCTTGGGCACCAGGTCCTCGACCAGCTTGGGCACGTCGCGGGCGACGTGGTCCAGCAGCTGCTGGGTTTCCTGGCGGCCCAGCAGGCGCGACCCGTAGCGGTGCATCAGGTGGTTCAGGTGGGTGGCCACCACCGTGGCGGTGTCGACCACGGTATAGCCGGCGATCTGCGCCTGCTCGCGCAGGGACGGGTCGATCCAGAACGCGGGCAGGCCGAAGGCCGGGTCCTTGGTCGGCGTGCCCTGGACGGGCCCCGTCACCCCGCCCGGGTCGATGGCCAGCCATTGCCCGGTCTGAGCCACGCCGCGGCCGACCTCCACGCCGAACAGCAGGATGCGGTAGTCCGTGGGCTTGATTTCCAGGTTGTCGCGGATGTGCACGACCGGCGGCAGGAAGCCCATTTCCTGGGCGAATTTCTTGCGCAGGCTGCGGATGCGGTGCAGCAGTTCGCCGTTCTGCTGGTGGTCCACCAGGGAAATCAGGCGGTAGCCAACTTCCAGGCCGAGCGGATCGACGGGAGCCACGTCGTCCCAGCTGGCCTCGGCGGCGGCGGCCACGGCGGCCGCCTGCTCCTGGCCCGGATCGGCGGCCGCCGCCTGGAGATCGCGCTGCTGGCGCTGGAGCAGCAGCCAGCCGCCCCCGCCCAGGATGGCCGCCAGCAGCAGGAAGGCCACGTGCGGCATGTTGGGAATCAGGCCCATCAGCGTCAGGATCCCGGCGGTGATGAACATCACGTTGGGGTTGGAGAACAGCTGCCCGATCATCTGCTGGCCGACGTCCCGGTCGTCGGCCACGCGCGAGACCACCACGCCGGCCGCGGTGGAGATCACCAGCGCGGGGATCTGCGCCACCAGGCCGTCGCCGATGGTGAGCAGGGTGTAGACGCGGCCCGCGTCGGACGCCGACAGGCCGTGCTGGGCCATGCCGACGATCAGGCCGCCGATGATGTTGATCACCATGATCAGCAGGCCGGCCACGGCGTCCCCGCGCACGAACTTGCTGGCGCCGTCCATGGCGCCGTAGAACTCGGCTTCCTGGGAGACTTCGGCACGGCGCCTGCGGGCCTCGTCCTCGCCGATCAGGCCGGCGTTCAGGTCGGCGTCGATGGCCATCTGCTTGCCGGGCATCGCGTCCAGGGTGAAGCGCGCGCCGACTTCGGCGATGCGGCCCGCGCCCTTGGTGATGACGGTGAAGTTGATGATCACCAGGATGATGAACACCACGATGCCGACGGCGAAGTTGCCGCCCACCAGGAAATGGCCGAAGGCCTCGATGACCTGGCCGGCGGCGTCCGGGCCCTTGTGGCCGTTGAGCAGCACCACCCGGGTGGAGGCGACGTTCAGGGACAGGCGCAGCAGCGTGGCGAACAGCAGCACCGAGGGAAAGGCGGCGAAATCCAGCGGCTTGCGCGTGAACATGGCCACCAGCAGGATCATCACCGACAGGGAGATGTTGAAGGAGAACAGCAGGTCCAGGATGAAGGGCGGCAGCGGCAGGATCATCATGGCCAGGACCATGAGGATCAGCACGGGTCCGGCCATCAGGCGGGCATGCCCGGAGCCGTGGGTCTTGAGAAAATCCAGGAAGCTGTTCATGAGGCGGGGACCAGGGCCTGTTCAGAGCCTTGTTGCAGGCCTTGTTGCGGATCGAGTTCGGGCGGCACGCGCAGGTCCTGCGGCGCCTGCGGCAGTGTACCCGAGCCCTGCCGCCAGTTGCGCAGCTGGTAGACCCAGGCCAGGACCTCGGCCACGGCGGCGTACAGGGCGACGGGGATTTCCCGGTCGATCTCGACATGGTGATAGAGGGCGCGCGCCAGCGGCGGGGCTTCCAGCAGGGCGACGCCGTGCCGCTCGGCCAGTTCGCGGATCTGCGCGGCGATCAGGCGGGTGCCCTTGGCCACGACCACGGGCGCCCCGCCCTGCCCTTCGCTGTAGCGCAGCGCCACGGCGTAATGGGTCGGGTTGGTGACGACCACGTCGGCCTCGGGCACGGCGCTCATCATGCGCCGGCGCGCCATGGTGCGCTGCTGCTGGCGGATGCGGCCCTTGACGTGGGGATCGCCGTCGCTGTCCTTGTGTTCCTGCTTGACGTCTTCCTTGGACATGCGCAGCTGCTTGGCGTGGTTCCAGAGCTGCCAGGGCACGTCGATCAGCACGATGATGATCAGCGACGAGGCGATCAGCAGGCAGCACAGCGCGGTCAGGTCCAGCCCGCGCGCCAGGGCCTCGGTGGGCGCCATGCGGGACAGGGCCAGCATGTCGTCCCGGTAGGCCCAGATGACCTTGACGCCGATGAAGCCGACCAGTCCCGCCTTGGCCAGCGTCTTGATGAGTTCGATCAGGGTCTGCGCGGCGAACAGGCGCTTGATCCCCGGCAGCGGATTGAGCCGCTCGAACTTGGGCTCCAGGGCCTTGGACGACAGCAGGAAGCCCCCCAGCGCCACCGAGGAAAAGATGCCGATCACCAGCAGCAGGGCCATGAACGGCAGCACGATCAGCAGCCCGTGCCAGGCGGAATCGCCCGCGACGTTGAGCATGACCTGGGGATCGCGCGCGATCCGGGTGTCGAACCACAGGCCGTTGAGCAGGATGCCGCGCAGGGTGCGGAAGATCGACTCGCCCCCGAGCCACAGGGCGCCGATGCCGCCGATCAGGGCCATGAAGGTGCCCAGCTCGCGCGAACGCGCGACCTGGCCTTCCTCGCGCGCCTTCTGGAGGCGCCGTGGAGTCGCTGCTTCTGTTTTTTCGAGATCGCTATCCTGGGCCATGCTCAGCCGACGACAATGCAGACAGCCTGGATTGTAGTGTCCGGGCCATCGGTGCGAAGCACGGATAAAAGCGCATTAGGCGCGGCAATTCAAGGGCTTGCAAGCCGGGCCGTGGCGGCCGGCGCGGCGGCGGGAGACGCGGCCTGCTCGAACTGCAGATAGTCCAGGCCGATGCGCACGGCCCCCCAGCGCGCGCCGTCCAGGTCCAGGGGCACGGAGACGTCGGTGATGATTTCCCCGGTGTCGCGCATGTAGGTCTGGCACAGCACCCCGCCCCGGTTGCCGATCGCGCCCCGGCTGATCTGGTCGTCGAACAGGCGCTTGTCGCGCACGTGCAGCGTGTCGTGCGCCACGTCTCCGGTGGGCGGCCGGGAATAGCGGCGGTTGTGCGTCGGCGCATAGCCGTTCATGTCCACCAGGATCGCGTAGTAGCCGTGCGGCACCTGGTCCAGCACCGCGTCCAGGATGCCCTGCAGGGCCTGGTCGATGGCCTGGTCGTAGGCCACGTGGTAGCGCGGCGGCTGGCTGCCGGGAATCTGGCGGTAGGCCTTGTCGAAGACGTCCAGGCCGTCGGCGCGGGCCTGTCGCAGCAGCCCGGCGCAGCGGTCGCGCAACTGGCCGAGACAGGCCGCCAGATCGTCGAAGGGCGTGGCGCCGGTGCGCCAGGCGGCCAGCATCTCCTGGAGGCTTTCGGTCTGGGTGCGCACGCCATGGACCTGCTCGCGCATGGACTGCATGCGCTGGCGCAGGATGGCGCTGTGATCGGCGATGCGGCCGATGGAGCGGCTCATGTCCTGGTTGGTCTGGTTGACCTGGGCGACGTGGTCGGCCACGCCGTCCAGCTGGGCGCCGACGCCGCCCAGTTCGCGCACCAGGCCGTCGAACTGCCCCGCGAAGTCGTCCACCAGGCGGTCGGACGCGCGCATGTCGGCATGGATGGACTGGCTCTGCCGTTCGGTGTCGGACACCAGGCCGAGGATTTCCCCGGTATGCTGGACGATGTCGCCGGTGGCCGCGTTGACGCGCTCGGCCAGCTTGCCGACCTCGCTGGCGACCACGGCGAAGCCGCGGCCGGCCTCTCCGGCGCGGGCGGCCTCGACCCCCGCGTTCAGGGCCAGCAGGTGGGTCTGGAGGGCGATGTCCTTGATCAGGCGGCTGGTGTCCTCGACCGAGCGGGCCCGGTGGCTGAGCTGGGCGATGACTTCGGAAAAGGACTGCATCTGGGTCGTCACCCGGGCCACCCGCCGATGCAGGTCGGCCAACTGTTCCTGGGTGGCGCGCAGGCCCCCGAGCTGCTGGCGGAAGACGTCGGCGGCGCCCGCCACGGTGTCGTTGGTCTGCTGCGACAGGCTGGCGATCTGGGTGCCCTGGGCGGACAGGCTCTCGGCCTCGCGGGCCTGCTCGTCGGCCATGGTCTCGCAGGCCTGGGTATGCGCCTGCAGGCGGGCGGCATTGATGGCGATACGGATGCTGGACTGGCGCATGACGACGAAGCGTTCGCGCAGGGCCCCCAGGAAGCGGCCGACCGGCAGGGCCAGGGGACTGAGGGTCCAGGCCCGGTCGTTCAGGGTGGCCCGTCCGCGGCGCAATTGCCGGATCAGGCGCCCCAGCCCCAGGTATCTTCCGCGCATAATGGACATGCTGCCTCCTTGTGAAGAAGGGGCCGGAACCGGCCACGAGTCCCCGGATCGCCGCCTCCCCGACCGGTTCGGCTCATATTGGGTTTCAGACCTTACACGGGACTTACACTTTCCCCCGATGTCACATTGTCCAGGGAAAACCCCCAATCAAAACCCGAGACTCGCCAGCAGGTCGTCGACCTGGTCCTGGTTGGTGACCACGTCGTTCTTGCCCGCGGCGTTGACCACCGGGCCGTTGAGCAGCGATTTCGTCTCTTCGCGCTTTTCCTGGGGGACGTTGTCGATCAGCACCTGGACCAGCTCGGTCTCGATGGCACCGATCACGCCCAGCATCTTCATGATCACCTGGCCGGTCAGGTCCTGGAAGTCCTGGGCCATGATGATTTCCATCAGGTTGTTCTGCGAGGCCTGGGTCTTTTCGGGGACGTCCTTCAGGAAGGCCCGGGTATCGTCCACCAGTTCGCGCGCCTGGTCGAGCTCGACCGGGTGATCGAACCAGTCCTGCCAGCGGGCGTCCAGGGCCTTGGCGTCGCGCTGCATCGAATCCTGCCAGGGCTGGGTCTGCTCGGCCGCGTTGAGCACCCGGTTGGCGGCCTGCTCGGTCATCTGGGCCACGTAGTGCAGGCGGTCGCGGGCGTCGGGGATGGCGTGGGCGGCGTCCTTGATGGCCTGGTCCAGGCCCAGTTCGCGCATGCTCACGCGCAGGGTGCGGGTGAGCTGCGCGATGCGCTGGATCAGGTCCATGGAAGGTTCCACGAAATCCTGCTGACCGGAAGATTGATCCGTCGTCATGATGCGCCTCCGATCAGAGTTTCTCGAAGATCTTGTTCAGTTTTTCTTCCAGGGTGGCGGCCGTGAAGGGCTTGACCACGTAACCGTTGGCGCCGGCCTGGGCCGCCGCGATGATGTTTTCCTTCTTGGCCTCGGCCGTGACCATCAGCACGGGCAGGCTGGCCAGGTTGGGATCGGCGCGGATGTTCTGCAGCATGGTCAGCCCGTCCATGTTGGGCATGTTCCAGTCCGACACCACGAACTCGAAGCCGCCGTTGCGCAGCTTTTCCAGCGCCTGGGCGCCGTCCTCGGCCTCGTCGACGTTCTCGAACCCCAGATCCTTGAGCAGGTTCTTGACGATCCGGCGCATGGTGGGGAAGTCGTCGACGACCAGGATTTTCATCGTTTTCTGTACCACGGATCACTCTCCAATCAATAAAAAAAGCAGGGTATTCGGGTACCCGATGCCACTGTTCAAACCCGTCAAACCCGGTTCCCGAAGGCCCCGGCGCTTTTCAGGATACGTTCGCTGAGATCGTCCAGGGGGACGGCCTCTTCGGCGGCGCCGATCAGCAGCGCCTCGCGCGGCATGCCGAAGACGACGCAGCTGGCCTCGTCCTGGGCGAAGGTGCGCGCGCCCGCCTGGCGCATCGCCAGCAGCCCCTGGGCGCCGTCCTTGCCCATGCCGGTCAGGATGACGCCGATGGCGTTCTTGCCGGCCACCTGGGCGGCCGAATGGAACAGCACGTCCACGGAAGGCCGATGGCGGTTCACGGGGTCGCTGTATTCGAGCTTGACCACGTAGTTGGCGCCGGAACGGGCGAGCTTCATGTGGGCCACGCCACCCGGGGCCAGGTAGACGTGGCCGGGCAGCACCCGCTGGCCGTCCTCGGCCTCGTGGACCTGCACGGCGCACAGGCCGTCCAGGCGCTGCACGAAGGACTTGGTGAAGCCGGCCGGCATGTGCTGCGTGATCATGATCGCCGGGCTGTTGACCGGCAGGGGTTCGAGCACGTGGCGGATGGCCTCGGTCCCGCCCGTGGACGAACCGATCATGACGAGCTTCTCGGTCGTGGAGAAATTGCCCGACAGGCGCGGCCGCGCGGGCTCGCCTCCCGGCTGGGCCGGGCGCGGCCGCAGGCGGGCATGGGCGGCGGCGCGGATCTTGTCGGCGATCATGTCGCCGTAGTCCATCAGGCCGTCGCGCAGGCCGAGCTTGGGCTTGGTGACGAAATCGACCGCGCCCAGCTCCAGCGCCCGGATGGTGACCTCGGAGTTGCGTTCGGTCAGGGAGGACACCATGACCACCGGCATGGGCCGCAGGCGCATCAGCCGTTCGAGGAAATCCAGGCCGTCCATGCGCGGCATCTCGACGTCCAGGGTCAGCACGTCGGGGTTGTGCTGCTTGATGAGTTCGCGCGCGATGAGCGGATCGGGCGCGGTGGCCACGACCTCCAGGTCGGGATGGGCATTGATGATTTCCGTCATCAGACTGCGCACCAGGGCGGAATCGTCGACGCACAGCACGCGGATTTTCTTGTTGACGGCCATTTTCAGCGGAACTCCCCGGATCAGGCGACGGAATAGACCGTCTGCCCCTGAAGGCGCAGGGATTTGGTCAGGTAGGTGAAGTTTTCCGAATGGCCCGCGAACATCAGGCCGCCCGGCTTGAGCAGGGGCACGAAGCGTTCCAGAATCCGGGTCTGGGTCGGCTTGTCGAAATAGATCATGGTGTTGCGGCAGAAGATCGCGTCGAACTTCTGGCTCATCGGCCAGCTGGGGGACACGAGGTTCAGTTCCTCGAAGGTCACCAGGTTGCGGATCACGGGCTTGATCATGGCCATGCCGGCCTGGCGCCCCGCTCCGCGCAGGAAATAGCGCCGCAGGAATTCGGGAGGCACGGGCTTGACGCGGTCCAGGGTGTAGACGCCCTTGCGCGCCTGGGCCAGGGCCTGGGTGTCGATGTCCGTCGCCAGCACCGAGATGCCGGCCTCGGACTGGCCACAGGCGTCGTGCAGCGTCATGGCCAGGGTGTAGGGCTCTTCCCCCGTGGACGAGGCGCAGCACCAGACGGAGATCGGCTTGCGGCGGGTGCGCACGAAATCGGCCAGGATGCGGAAATGGTGCTGCTCGCGGAAGAAGGCCGTGTGGTTGATCGTGAAGGCGCTGATGAAGCGGTCCCACTCGTCGGCCTGGGGGTTCTGTTCCAGGTAGTCCAGGTAGCCGCGCACCGTGGCCGAGCCGGCATGGTGGGCCCGCAGGCCCAGGGTGCGGGCGGCCATGTCCTTCTTATGATCGCCCAGGATGATGCCCGCCCGCCGATGCAGCACCTGCACCGCGCGGGACAGATCCGCCGCGTCGGCCTTGGGCAGTGCCGGCTGCGAGAAATAGGAGGCGGAAGGCGCATCGTGGATCATGATGGTGTCGTGGCGGGAAGTCCGGAATCAGGCCTGTCCGAGCGCCAGGGCCGGCTGGCCGGCGCGCGGAGTATAGCCCAGTTGCCCGCCCTGGACGTCGATCACCTGCCCGCCCTCCTGGAGACGGAAGGCGGCGACGGCCGTGCTGAGATGCTCGGCCTGGTCCTGCAGCGAACCGGCGGCGCTGGCCGCCTCCTGGACCAGGGCGGCGTTCTGCTGCACGACGTGGTCCATGTCGTTGACGGCCGAGTTGATCTGGCTGATGCCGTCGGCCTGCTCGCGGGACGCCGAGGAGATTTCGTTCATGATGGCCGTGACGCCCTGCACCGACTGGACGATCTCGCCCATGATCCGTCCGGCGTCCTGGACGCGCTCCGAACCTTCGCGCACCCGCACCACGGAATCGTCGATCAGCCCCTTGATTTCCTTGGCGGCCTGGGAACTGCGCTGGGCCAGCGACCGGACCTCGCCGGCCACGACGGCGAAGCCCTTGCCCTGCTCGCCCGCGCGGGCGGCTTCCACCGCCGCGTTCAGGGCCAGGATGTTGGTCTGGAAGGCGATGCCGTCGATCACGCTGACGATCTCGGCGATCTTGCCCGAGCTCTGGGTGATGCCGGTCATGGTCTCGGCCACGCTGGTGACGGCGGCCCCGCCGCGCTGGGCCACGTCCGCCGCCGTCTTGGCGAGCTGGTCGGCCTGGGCGGCGTTGTCGGAATTCTGGCGCACGGTGCTGGCGAGCTGTTCCATGCTGGCGGCGGTCTGCTGCAGTGAGGCCGCCTGCTGCTCGGTGCGGCTGCTGAGGTCCGTGTTGCCGGCGAAGATTTCCTGGGCGCCCAGGCGGATCTCGCCCACGCCGTTGCGCACCGTGGACACCATGCGGACCAGGCTTTCCTGCATGCGCTGCATCGCCAGGTAGAGCACGCCGATCTCGTTGCGCGACGGCACCTCGATGGGTTCGGTGAGATCGCCCGCCGCGATCCGGTCGAAATGCCGGCCGGCCACGCGAAGCGGCCGCAGCACCACGCGCTGCAGGAACAGGTAGGCGGCCACGGCGAACAGCAGCGCCACCGCCATGGACACGCCCACGATCAGGATCACCAGGCGCAGGTGCGCGGCCTCGTCGGCCACCGCCTGGGCGGTCAGTTCCTGCTGGTGCTGCTTGAGCGCCTGGACGGCCTGCTCGAAACGGTGCTCCACGGGTTCGACGCTCCCGGACTGCAATTTGTCGTACTGCTCGATGTTGCCGGCCTTGAGCTGCGCCAGCACGGGCGGCAATTCCTTGTCGAGCAGCTGCGCATAGATCTGGACGATCCGTTCGATCTGGCCCGCCTGCTCGCCATCGGTCATGTGCTCGCCAGCGGCCGCGCGGAACCGGTCGAGCGCCTCGCGCGCCTGGCCCAGGCGGGTCTCGGCCAGGGAGATCAGGGCCCGCGAAGCGTCGCTGAGCCCGCTGGCGCCGGCCGACTGGCCGTCCGTGGCCCATTCGGACAGGATGGCGCTGTTGGCCAGGTCGCTGTTGACGACGATGCTGCCCAGGGTCCGGCCCATCAGCACCTGGACTTCGCGGTAGCGGCCGACGGAATCGTCCAGCAGGCGGACGGCCTCGTCGTCGGCGGTGATTTCCCGCAGCGAATCATTGTTCATCTTCAGGGACAGCACGCCCAGCAGCGCCCCCGAAATGAGCATGACGAAGAAAAAAACGAGCACCAGGACCAGGCTGGTGCGGACCTTGAGCGCGCCGATGAGCGATTTTCCGCCTGATTGCATGAGATCGAACCCAGTGAATGAAACCCGCCGGGGGTATTGAGACAGGGAAGCCGCCCGGTCAGGCGACCGCGTCCTCGACCAGCGCCATTTCCTCGCTGGTCATGAGCTTTTCGATGTCCACCAGGATCAGCATGCGCTCGCCGACGGTGCCGATGCCCGTCAGGTGCTCGGTGGAAAACGCCGAGCCGAACTGCGGCGCCGCGCTGATCTGCGAGGTCTGCAGGATCAGCACGTCGGACACGCCGTCGACCACCACGCCCACGATCCGGGAACGGACGTTGAGGATCACCACCACGGTCTGCGAGGTGTATTCCACGTTGTCCATGTTGAACTTCAGGCGCAGGTCGACGATGGGGACGATCACGCCGCGCAGGTTGGTGACGCCCTTGACGAAGGACGGCACGTTGGCGATGCGCGTGACGGTCTGGCTGTCGTAGCCCCGGATCTCCTGCACCTTGAGGATGTCGATCCCGTATTCCTGATTGGCCAGGGTGAAGATCAGGAATTCCTTGCCCTGGGTTTCTCCCTGCGCCTGCTTGGGGGTGGCTTGATTCATGATGGCTCCGGATGGGTGGGGGTCAGGCGGCCGCGCCGGCCCGCAACGAGGTGGTGCGCCGCAGGGCGAACACGTCGACGATCAGGGCCACGCTGCCGTCGCCCAGGATCGTGGCGGCCGAGATGCCCGGCACCTTGCGATAGTTGGTTTCGAGATTCTTGACCACGACCTGGTGCTGGCCGATCAGGTGGTCCACCATCAGGGCGAAGCGCTGGTCCTCGGCCTGGAGGATCACGGCGATGGCCCGGGTCAGGTCGGTTTCCGCATCGCCGACGTTGAAGACCTCGTGCAGCGCGACGATGGGCAGGTATTCGCCGCGCACGTGCAGGACCTGCTCGGTCTCGGAAATGCGGTGGATCTGCTCTTCCGTGGCCTGCATGGATTCGGTCACGTGGGACAGCGGCAGGATGAAGGTTTCCTCGCCGACCTTGACCGACATGCCGTCCAGGATGGCCAGCGTCAGGGGCAGCACGATGCGGGTGGTGGTGCCCTCGCCCTTGCGCGAGGACAGCTGCACGTGGCCGCCCATGCTCTGGATGTTGCGTCGCACCACGTCCATGCCGACGCCGCGGCCGGAAATGTCGGTGACCTTTTCCGCCGTGGAGAAGCCCGGCGCGAAGATCAATTGCCAGAGTTCGTCGTCGGGGGTCGCCTCGGACACCGGGAAGCCGGAGGAGATCGCCTTTTTCAGGATCCGCTCGCGGTTCAGGCCGGCGCCGTCGTCGATCACGTCGATGATGATCTGGCCGCCGTTGTGCTGGGCCGACAGGATCAGCGTGCCTTCCGGGTCCTTGCCCTGGGCGATGCGGGCGTCCGGCGTTTCCAGGCCGTGGTCCAGGCTGTTGCGCACCAGATGGGTCAGCGGGTCGATGATGCGTTCGATCAGGCTCTTGTCGAGTTCGGTCGCCTGGCCCTTGGTGACCAGCCGGATGCGCTTGCCCAGCTTGGTGGCGTTTTCCCGCACCACGCGCGGGAAGCGGCTGAAGACGTAGTCCATGGGCATCATGCGGATGGACATCACGGCTTCCTGGAGGTCGCGCGCGTTGCGTTCCAGCTGCTCGATGCCGTTGAGCAGGCGATCGTGCAGCACCGGGTCCAGCGTCTGGGACGTCTGCAGCAGCATGGCCTGGGTGATGACGAGCTCGCCCACCAGATTGATGATCTGGTCGACCTTTTCCACGCCCACGCGGATGGTGCCGCTTTCCTTGGGCTTGGCGGCCTTGGACCCGCCGGCGCCGGCGGACGCGGCGGATTCGGCGGCGTCCCGGGACCCGGCCGGCTCCGGCGCTTCCTGGGCGGGCGCGGCGGCCGGGGCCTCGTCCGCGGCCGGAACGGGCTCCGCCACGGGCGCCGCGGCGGGCGCGGGCGCTTCGGCGGCGGGCGCAGCGCCCGGCACGGCCTCGCGAGCGACGGAGACCTGGTCGGCGTTCACGATGAAGCAGCAGACGGCCTCGAGGTCGTCGGCCGGGGTGGTGGTCTGCAGCCACAGCGACAGGTCGCCGCCGCTCTGGTCGCGGTGCAGGATCTGGCCCATGAGGGCCATTTCATTGACGAGGGATTCGACGTCCTTGTCCTGGATGCGGCTGATCCGGACGCGGACCGGCAGGTCGCCCGACGACGGCGCGGCCGCGGCGGCCTGGGGCGCCGGAGCGGGCGCCGCCGGAGCGGGCGCGGCGGCCGCGGGGGCCTGCGCGCCGCCCTGCTGCTGTTCCAGGGCGAGCTGGCGCAACTGGGCGCAGATGCGCTCGTAGACCTGCTGATCGGGCTTTCCCGAACCGCGGTAGGCGGCGACTTGGTCGGTCAACACGTCCTTGGTCTCCAGAAAGAGGTCGATCATGTCCTGACGCAGGGGCATTTCCCCGTGGCGGATCAGGTCCAGGAGGTTTTCCAGCAAGTGGGTGGTCTTGGCCAGTTCCTCGAAACAGCCGAAGGTGCCCGCCCCGCCCTTGATGGAATGCGCGGCCCGGAAGATGCCGTTGAGCACGTCCGGATCCGGCTGTTCCAGATCGAGGTTCAGCAGCTGCTGCTCCATATTGGTCAGCAGTTCATCGGCCTCGTCGAAGAACGTGTCGAAAAACTCACTCAGGTCCACGCCTGCACTCATGATCCATCCTCACCCTTGATTGCCGGACGCGCCGGGCGGAGTAGCCGCCGGCGCACCTGTGGATTGCCCCGCTGGGGGGGATACGGTCGCGGCGCCCTGCCCCGGGACGGCGCCCGCGGCCGGCGCGGCGGCGGGACCGGCCCCGGGGGCCGGCGGCGCCGGACTCGCCTGGGGCGCGGAGCCGTCCCCCGGGCCGCCGCCCTGGTCCGGGGCGGGATGCCGGAGCAGCTCCAGCCGTTCGCGGATTTTCACGCCGTCCTGGCCGGAGGCGTTCTGTTCGTCGATGCGCCGTTCGGCGCGGCGATTCAGCACCAGGATGCTGATCCGGCGGTTGACGGCCGCCATGGGGTCGTCCTTGACCAGGTCGACCGTGTCGCCCAGCCCGAGGATGCGCTTGATCTTGTTTTCGACCAGGCCGCCGGCGACCAGTTCGCGCCGCGCCGAGTTGGCGCGGTCCGCCGACAGCTCCCAGTTGCTGTAATTGCGGTCCCCGGACGCGTAGCGCAGCGCGTCGGTATGGCCGGAGATCGTGATCGGATTCGGCAGCTCGCTGATCAGGGGCGCGAGTTCCCGCAGGATGTCGCGCATGTAGGTCTGCACCACCGCGCTGCCGGTGGCGAACATGGGCCGGTTCTGCTGGTCCAGGATCTGGATCCGCAGGCCGTCGGGCGTCATGTCCAGCAGCAGCTGGGGCCTGAACTGCCGCAACACCGGGTTGTGCTCGATCAGGTTGTCGAGCTTTTCCTTCAGGTTTTCCAGGCTTTCCTGGTCGGCCTGGTCTTCCTGGAGTTCCGAGTCGTTTTCAGGATTGGCCGAGGGCAAGGGATACTGGTTGGGGATCACGCTGGGATCGCCGCCCGGGATCTTGGACTTGCTGTTGTCCATTTTCTCGCCGCCCGTGATCGCCGTCATCAGCGGCATGCGGAAGTATTCCGCGATGGACTGGAGGTCCTTCTTCGGCACCAGCAGCAGCAGCCACATCACCAGGAAGAACGCCATCATCGCGGTCATGAAGTCCGCGTAGGCGATCTTCCAGCTGCCCCCGTGATGGGATTCGCCGTATGCCCGCTTGCGGCGGACGACGACGCGGCCGGTATCGTGCTTGGCCATGCCCCCTGCCCCCTCGCGTCAGCGGCCCGCCGCCTGGCTCTTCGTCTGCCGCACGTGAGCCTCGAGCTCGGAGAACGAGGGGCGGACGGAAGAGAACAGGACCTTGCGGCCGAATTCGACGGCCAGCGGCGGCGGATAGCCGTTCATGCTGGCCAGCAAGGTGACCTTGATGCATTCGAGCACCTTGATCGAGGCCACCGACTGGCGCTCGACCGCCGAGGCGAACGGCGCGCAGAAGCCGTAGGACAGCAGGATGCCCAGGAAGGTGCCCACCATGGCCTTGGAGATCAGGTCGGCCAGGATGGCCGGCGGCTGGTCGACGGCCGCCAGGGCCTTGACCACCCCCAGCACCGCGGCCACGATCCCGAAGGCGGGCAGCCCGTCGGCCACGGCGCGCACGGCGTTGACCGGAGTGTGGTGTTCGTTGTGCAGCGCCTCGATCTCCTGGTCCATCAGCGTTTCGATCTCGAAGGAGTTCATGTTGCCGCTGATCATGATGCGCAGGTAGTCCGTCAGGAACTCCATCAGCTTGGCGTCCTTCTGGACCTGGGGATACTGGGTGAAGATGGCGCTGGCCTTGGGGTCCTCGATGTCGGACTCGATCGACATCAGCCCGTCGCGCCGGGCCTTGTTCAGCAGGGTGTACAGCAGGGCCAGCAGCTCCATGTAGAGCGGCTTGCCGTAGGGATTGCGCTTGAGTGCCTTGGGAATGGCCTCGATCAGCAGCTTGATCGAGGCGCCGTTGCTGGAGGCGACGTACGCGCCCAGCGCCGCGCCGCCGATGAGCGTGAATTCGAAGGGCTGGTACAGGGCGCCCATGTGGCCGCCCATCAAGACGAAACTGACAAAGACCCCCGCCCCTACGATCAGGTATCCCAGGATGATAAACACGTGCGCACGCCTCGAGAGTCAGAATATCGCCATCATCCCCTGTTTTCCTGCATTCAAAAGCACGGTTAAACAGGTCTTTTTGTCCACAAATCCCGAGTCTGCTCGGTCAGGCCGGCATGCGCGCGGCCGACCGCCGGCGCGCGCGGGTCTTGCCCGCCCGGGGCGGCGGCTTGCAGATGGCGCAGACGAATCCCGACTCCGGATCGTGCGCATGGGCGACGAACAGGCCCTGGCACTGCTGGCAGCCGGACAGCTGCACCAGCCCGCTTTCGAAGAAGCGCACCAGCATCCAGGCGCGCGTGAAGCTGAGCACCGGCTCGTCGGCGTCCTCGCCGGGCTGCAGGCCCACGGAGGACTGTTCGAGGTACAGGCGATAGGCCTCCACCAGCGCCTGCGATTTCTTCGCCGGGGTGAAGGTGTCCATATAGCGGTAGATGTTGTAGAACAGGCTGGAATGGATGTTCGGCAGCCAGGTCATGAACCAGTCCACCGAGAACGGCAGCATGCCCTTGGGGGGGGAGGCGCCCTTGACCTCGCGGTACAGGCGCGCCAGCCGGTCGTAGCTGAGGGAAGTCTCCGCCTGCAGCACCTGCAGGCGGGCGCCCAGACGGATCATGTCCGTGGCGAGCAGGATGTCGTCGGCTTCCCGGGAAACGCTCTTGCTGGACATGCAACGCCCCTAGGCTGTGGCGGTTTCCTGCCGGGCCATCAGGATGGTGGAATGCGCTTGCTGCAGCACGCCGCCCAGGACTTCGTGCGTCAGGGAATTGAGCAGCTGGGCGTCGTTCAGGCGGAAGGCGCACAGCACGGAATTGGAACTGGCCAGGCGGACGATCTGGGCCGGCGACAGGTTGAGGATGATTTCCGCGACGTCGGCGTCGAAGCCCAGGCGGAACATGCCGGCGGCCAGATTTTCACGCAGCAGGCGCTGGGCCAGCATCAGGTAGGACAGATTGACCTCGCGGATGTCGTTCAACAGCGTGGAATCGAGAGTGGACATGGGATCCCTTTTTGGCTATTGCCGGATTCCGTGGACGGAAGCCGGCTCATCACAGGCGTGCCGGTGGCGAGGCCTGCTCCTGAATCAATTGTCACAAATTACCAGTCACAACAATTAAATCCAGACATCAAAAATACATTTCCATGCACATTTGACATGAACGGTAGGAGTATAGCCTTAACTGTCCCCAATCTTGACGCTACTTAACATTTAACAAAAGAAATTTTTGTGTATGAATGTAAATCAATCTAGGGAAAACCATGACTGAATGATGGCTTACCCTAATGAATGTTGTCCAATCACAACATTATGTATCCTCGACGGCCCGGCAAAAAAGCAGGTCCCCGCACCGCACGGGATCATACAGGGACGCGGCGGTACTGTTCAGCGAGAGTCAGGAAGGCGTCCGGATCGCCGTCCGAGCCGATTTCCTCGGCCAGGATGCGGGAGACGGCCGGCGCGGCCTGGATCGCCAGGGCCGCATGCAAAAACAGCATCCGGTGGCGCCGGGCCAGCACGTCCTCGACGGTGCGGGCGTATTCGCGGCGCGCGGCGTGGCGGACCATGGCCTCGCTCAGGCCCAGGCCCAGGTCGTTGCCGACCCCCGGCAGCGCCTGGACGTCGACGGCCTCGGTGCCGTAGGCGTGCAGCCCCGGCGGATCCGTCAGGCGCGTGGCGGGCGCGCCCGGCGGCGGCGCCCCCAGCAGCGGGAAGCGGGCCGTGCGGCAGGGCGGCAGGTCCGGCACCAGGCCCGCGTCCCGGCAGTGAAGCAGGACGTCCTCGGCCATGGAGCGGTAGGTGGTCCACTTGCCCCCGGTCACGGTCACCAGGCCGGACGGACTGACCCGGACGGTGTGCTCGCGGCTGATGGTCTTGGTGCCGCCCTCTTCTTCGTGCGCGGGCCGCACCAGGGGGCGCAGCCCGACCCAGACGCTGAGCACGTCCTCGGCCCGAGGCGCGCGCGCCAGCACGTGGGCGGATTCGTTCAGGATGAAGGCGATTTCCTCGGGCAGCGCCCGGGGCTCGCGGGCCACGGCGTCGCGCGGCGTATCCGTGGTCCCCAGGATCAGGTGCCCCAGCCAGGGCACGGCGAACAGCACCCGGCCGTCCCGGGTGCGCGGAACCAGCAGGGCTTCGGCGGACGGCATGAAGGACCGGTCGACCACCAGGTGCACCCCCTGGCTGGGGGCCACCATGGGCGTGGTGTCCTGTCCCCGGGCGGCGTCGTCCAGGCGGCGCAGGTCGTCGACCCAGACGCCGGTGGCGTTGATGACGCAGCGGGCGCGGACCGTGCCTTCGCGGCGCCCCCCGGCGTCCAGGGCGTCGCGCCAGCGCACGCCGCCGACGCGGCCGTTTTCGTGCAGCACGTCGACGACGGGGCAGTAGTTCAGCACCAGGGCTCCCTGGGCGGCCGCCGTGCGGGCCAGGGCCAGGGCCAGCCGGGCGTCGTCGAACTGGCCGTCCCAATACTTGACGCCGCCGAACAGGCCGGCCGTATTGAGGCCCGGCAGCTGGGCCGCCGTGCGGGCGCGCCCCAGCCATTCGGTGCGGCCCAGGCTGGCGGAACCGGCCAGGGCGTCGTAGACCTTCAGGCCGGTGCCGTAGAACGGCACCTCCCAGGGCCGGTAGGCGGGCATGACGAAAGCCAGGGGCTGGGCCAGGTGCGGCGCGTTGTTCAGCAGCGCCCGGCGTTCGTGCAGGGCCTCGCGCACCAGGCCGATATTGCCCTGGGCCAGGTAGCGGACCCCGCCGTGCACGAGCTTGGTCGCGCGCGAGGAGGTGCCGCCGGCGAAATCGTTGGACTCCAGCAGCAGGACCGACAGGCCCCGCAGCCGGGCGTCCAGGGCGACGCCCAGGCCGCTGGCGCCGCCGCCGATGACGATCAGATCGACCTCGGACAGGCCCTGGAGGTCATGCAGCAATCGATCCCGATCCGTCGTGACGGGCGGCAGGACAGCGGTCTGGGACATCTTTCACACTCCCCTCAACGGACGCGGCCTTCTTTCCAGGCCTGCAGCAGGGAATCGTAGGACACGGTCTCCGGCTTCGGATTCTCGTTGGCGAGCTTCTTCCACGGGGCATGCTCGTCGCTGAGCCACTTGGCCGGATCGCTCTTCTCGTTGAGCTTGGGCGCGCAGCGCTTCATGCCGGCGCGCTGCAGGCGGGACATGACCTTGTCCATTTCGTTGGCCAGGTTGTCCATGGCCTGCTGCGGCGTCTTTTCCCCGGCGATCGCCTGGGAGACGTTGCGCCACCACAGCTGCGCCAGCTTCGGGTAGTCGGGCACGTTGGTGCCGGTCGGCGTCCAGGCCACGCGCGCCGGGCTGCGGTAGAACTCGATCAGGCCGCCGTACCTGTTGGCGTTCTTCGTGAAATAGTCGCTGTGGATGTCGCTGTCGCGGATGAAGGTCAGGCCCTCGATGGATTTCTTCAGCGAGGTCGTCTTGGCGGTCACGAACTGGGCGTACAGCCAGGCGGCGGCGACCTTGTCCGGATCGTGGTCCTTGAAGAAGGTCCACGAGCCCACGTCCTGGTAGCCGTTCTGCATGCCGTCCTTCCAGTAGGGGCCGTGCGGGGCCGGCGCCATGCGCCACTTGGGCGTGCCGTCCTCGTTGACCACCGGCAGGCCCTTCTTGGTCATGTCGGCCGTGAAGGCGGTGTACCAGAAGATCTGCTGGGCGATCTCGCCCTGGGCCGGCACGGGACCGGCCTCGGAGAAGGTCATGCCCAGCGCCACCTTGGGCGCGTACTGCTTCATCCAGTCGATGTACTTGGTCAGGGCGTAGACGGCGGCCGGCGAATTGGTCGCCCCGCCGCGCGCCACGGACGCGCCCACCGGCGTGCACTTGTCGTCGGCCACGCGGATGCCCCATTCGTCCACCGGCAGGCCGTTGGGGGTGCCCTTGTCGGCCGAACCCGCCATCGACAGCCAGGCGTCGGTGAAGCGCCAGCCCAGGGACGGATCCTTCTTGCCGTAGTCCATGTGGCCGTAGATGGGCTTGCCGTCCAGGGTCTTGATGTCCTCGGAGAAGAACTTGGCGATGTCCTCGTAGGCGGTCCAGGTGACCGGCACGCCCAGTTCGTAGCCGTACTTGGCCTTGAACTTTTCCTTCAGGTCGGGGCGGTTGAACAGGTCGTAGCGGAACCAGTACAGGTTGGCGAACTGCTGGTCGGGCAGCTGGTACATCTTGCCGTCCGGCGCGGTGGTGAAGGACGTGCCGATGAAGTCCTTCAGGTCCAGGTCCGGATTGGTGTATTCCTTGCCGGCGCCATTCATGTAGTCGGTGAGCGACAGGACCTCGCCGTAGCGGTAGTGCATGCCGATCAGGTCGGAATCGGAGATCCAGCCGTCGTAGATGGACTTGCCCGACAGCATCGAGGTCTGCAGCTTCTCGACCACGTCGCCTTCCTGGATCAGGTCGTGGTTGACCTTGATCCCGGTGATTTCCGCGAAGGCCTTGGCCAGGACCTTGGATTCGTATTCGTGGGTGGTGATGGTCTCGGACACCACGTTGATTTCATTGACCCCCTTGGCCTTGAGCTTGGCGGCGGCGTCGATGAACCACTGCATTTCGGCCATCTGCTGGTCCTTGCTCAGCGTGGACGGCTGGAATTCGTTGTCGACCCATTTCTGTGCCTCGGCGGTGCCGGCCCAGGCGGCCTGGCCTCCCAGGGCGCAGGCGACGGCCAGCGCCAAGGCGGTGTGGCGTAATCTCATCATGTTCTCCTCTGTGTACTCCCCTGCCCTGTCGTCCGGCGCCGCCCGGGGAAATAGGCCGCGCCGGCAATGCATCCATGTCGCCGCCTGCAGGCGGCTCAATTCTCCAACCGTGGCATCTCTCCACGTCGCCGCTTGCAGGCGGCTCAATTCTCCAACCGTCACATCTCTCCACGTCGCCGCTTGCAAGCGGCTCAATTCTCCAACCGTCACATCTCTCCACGTCGCCGCTTGCAAGCGGCTCCGATTCGCCAGGCTGATGACAGTCCGCAGCGGACTGTCATCAGTCCTGGCTCATCCCTTTTTCATGATCAGCGCCAGCACGCCCATGGACAGGACGAAGCTGATCCAGACGGAGGGCTCCTCGTCCAGGGCGAACCAGTCCATGAAGGTCTCGCCCAGGCCGAGGAAGGCCAGGTTGATGTAGGCGGCCACCAGCAGGCCGATGAACAGGCGGTCGCCGCGCGTGGTCGCCATGGGCAGGAAGCCCTTGCGCAGCACCGTGGGCGAGCGGATTTCCCAGACCGTCATGAAGGCCAGCATCAGCGCGATGCAGACGAAGAACACGGCGGTGGGCGTGGTCCAGACCATCCAGTCGAACATGGCGTATTCCTTTGAATGCGGCCGGGCCTAGACCCGGCCCATCGCGAAGCCCTTCGCGATGTAGTGGCGCACGAACCAGATGACGATGGCGCCCGGCACGATGGTGAGCGTGCCGGCCGCCGCGAGGGTGGCCCAGTCCATCCCCGAGGCCGAGACCGTGCGGGTCATGATCGCCACGATGGGCTTGGCCTCGACGCTGGTCAGCGTGCGCGCCAGCAGCAGTTCCACCCAGCTGAACATGAAGCAGAAGAAGGCCGCCACCCCCACCCCCGACTTGATCAGCGGCAGGAAGATCGTCAGGAAGAAGCGCGGGAAGCTGTAGCCGTCTATATAGGCGGTCTCGTCGATCTCGCGCGGGATGCCGCTCATGAAGCCTTCCAGGATCCAGACCGCCAGCGGCACGTTGAACAGCAGGTGCGCCAGCGCCACGGCCCAGTGCGTGTCCATCAGCCCCAGGGTGGTGTAGAGCTGGAAGAACGGCAGCAGGAACACGGCGGGCGGCGTCATGCGGTTGGTCAGCAGCCAGAAGAACACGTGCTTGTCGCCCAGGAAGGAATAGCGCGAGAAGGCGTAGGCCGCCGGCAGAGCCACGGCGATCGCCATGGCCATGTTCAGGCAGACGTAGATCAGGCTGTTGACGTAGCCCATGTACCAGGACGGATCGGTCAGGATCAGCCGGTAGTTGTCCAGCGTGAATTCGCGGGGAAACAGGGAGAACTCGGCCAGGATGCCCTGGTTGGTCTTGAAGCTCATGACCACCATCCAGTAGATGGGGATCAGGGCGAACGCCAGGTACAGGACCAGGAAGACGGTGCGCTTGCGCGGCAGGAACGAACGGTCAGTCATGGGCGGCTTCCGAATCCCGGGTGCCGACGCGCAGCATCCAGTTGTACAGGACGAAACAGAACATCAGGATGATGAGGAAATAGATCAGGGAAAAGGCGGCCGCGGGTCCCATGTCGAACTGGCCGATGGCCTTCTGCGTCAGGTACTGGCTGAGGAAGGTCGTGGAATTGCCCGGCCCGCCGCCGGTCAGCACGAAGGGTTCGGTGTAGATCATGAAGCTGTCCATGAAGCGCAGCAGCACGGCGATCATCAGCACGCCGCGCATCTTGGGCAGCTGGATGTAGCGGAACACGGCCCATTTGCTGGCGCCGTCGATGCTGGCGGCCTGGTAGTAGGCCTCGGGGATGGACTGCAGGCCGGCATAGGCCAGCAGCGCCACCAGCGGCGTCCAGTGCCAGACGTCCATCAGCAGCACGGTCAGCCAGGCGTGGACGGGATTGCCGACGTAGCTGTAGTCCAGCCCCAGGCGCGCCAGCGTCCAGCCGAACAGGCCGATGTCGGTGCGGCCGAAGATCTGCCAGATCGTGCCCACCACGTTCCAGGGAATCAGCAGCGACAGGGACACGATCACCAGCACGGCCGAGGCCCGCCAGCTGCGCGCCGGCATGGACAGGGCCAGCGCCACCCCGAGGGGGATCTCGATGGCCAGCACGGCGCCGGAGAACAGCAGCTGCCGCCACAGCGCGGCGTGCAGGTCCTCGTCGCGCATGATGCTGGTGAACCATTCGGTGCCGACGAACACCGCGTTGTCCGGCGAGATGATGTCCTGGACCGAATAATTGACCACGGTCATCAGCGGGATGATGGCGGAGAACGCCACGCACAGGATCACCGGCAGGATCAGCCACCAGGCTTTCTGGTTGACGGGCTTGACGATCGCACTCATCCCACGAGCTCCTCGTTGCGGTAATAGCGGGTATGGGGGCCGACCAGGGCCAGGCGCACGATGGCGCCTTCGGCGGGCGGCTCGGCGTCGGCCGGCAGATGGACCTTCACATCCCGGTCGCCGACCCGGGCGCCGAGCAGCTGGCTGGTGCCGACGTGGCGCACCTGGGTCACCGTGGCCGGCACAGTGTCCGCGCCGTCCCCGGACGCGAGGCGCAGGTATTCGGGCCGGATCCCCAGGGTCAGCGGCCCGACCGGCAGCGCCAGGGCCTCCGGCCGGCCGAGGCGCTGTCCGCCCAGCCAGATCGCGCCGTCGGCGCGCACTTCGACCGGCAGCAGGTTCATGCCGGGCGAGCCGATGAAATGCCCCACGAAGGTGTGGCGCGGACGTTCGAACAGGTCCGCCGGGGTGCCCTGCTGGACCACCCGGCCGCGCGCCATCACCAGGACCTGGTCGGCGAAGGTCATGGCTTCGACCTGGTCGTGGGTGACGTAGATCAGCGTCAGGCCCAGCTCATGATGGATCTGCTTGAGCTTGCGGCGCAGTTCCCATTTCAGGTGGGGATCGATCACCGTCAGGGGTTCGTCGAACAGCACCGCCGAGACGTCCGGCCGCACCAGCCCGCGCCCCAGGGAGATCTTCTGCTTGGCATCGGCCGCCAGATTGGCCGCGCGCTGGTCGAGCTGGCCGGACAGGTCGAGCATTTCCGCGATGCGCCCGACGCGCTCGCGGATCCGGTCGGCCGGCACCTTGCGGTTGCGCAGGGGAAAGGCCAGGTTCTCCCCGACCGTCATGGTGTCGTAGATGACGGGGAACTGGAACACCTGGGCGATGTTGCGTTCCTGGGGCGTGGCGCGGGTGCGGTCCACGCCGTCGAAACGGATGGCGCCGTGCGACGGCGTGACCAGGCCCGAGATGATGTTGAGCATGGTGGTCTTGCCGCAGCCCGACGGCCCCAGCAGGGCATAGGCCCCGCCGTCCTCGAAGACGATGTCCAGCGGCAGCAGCGCGTAGTCGGCGTCGGAGCGGACGGTGCGCGCGTAGCTGTGCGCCAATTGGAGTTCGATGCGCGCCATGGTCAGGCCCCCCGCGCCGCGGGCGCCCGCAGCAGGGACTCGTCCGGCCCGAACACGTAGGCCCGGCGGCTGGAGAAATGCAGGGTGACGGCGTCGCCCAGATCGTGATGCCGGACGCCCGGCACCTGGGCCACCAGGCTGCCGACGGGCGTGTCGGCGTGGACGTAGGTGGCGGAGCCGGAGATCTCGGCGAGCTGGACCCGGCCCGGGATCCGGCAGTCGCCGCCCTGGTCGACGAGCGACAGGTCGGCCGCGCGCAGGCCGACGGTCACGTCGCCGTCGGGCACGTCCTGCCCGGCCGGCAGGCTCACGTCGGCCAGCGCCCGCAGGCTGACCGCCGCGCGGCCGGCGCGGGCCGCCAGGAAGTTCATGGGCGGATCGCTGAAGGCGCGCGCCACCCGGATCGACGCGGGCCGCCGGAACACATCCAGCGTCGGGCCGTACTGCAGCAGTTCGCCCCGGTCCAGCACGGCCGTGTAGCCGCCGAGCAGCAGCGCCTCGCCGGGCTCGGTCGTGGCGTAGACGACGGTGGAGCGGCCCTGGTCGAACAGGGCGCCGAGTTCTTCGCGCAATTCCTCGCGCAGCTTGTAGTCCAGGTTGACGAGCGGCTCGTCCAGCAGCATCAGGGGCGCGTCCTTGGCCAGGGCGCGCGCCAGGGCGACCCGCTGCTGCTGGCCGCCGGACAGTTCGGACGGCAGGCGATCCAGGAATTCGTCGATGTGCAGGGCGCGCGCGATCTCGCGCACCCGGGGCATGAAGTCGGCCTCGCCGCGCAGCCGCAGCGGCGAGGCGATGTTGGCGGCGACCGTCATGGACGGGTAATTGATGAACTGCTGATACACCATGGCGACGTTGCGGCGGCGCACCGGCAGGCCGGTGACGTCGACGTCGTCGACCAGGACCCGGCCGGTGGTGGGCGCGTCCAGGCCGGCCATCAGCCGCATCAGGCTGGTCTTGCCCGCGCGGGTCACCCCCAGCAGGACCGTGACGGCGGATTCCCGCGGCGCCAGGTCCAGGGGGTGGAGCCAGGTTTCGGCGCCGACCTTCTTGCCGACGCGAGCCAGCTTGAGTTGCATGGGCCCTTACTCCAAAAGTTCCTTTTTGTGAATTATTGTTCGTTTTTACTCTTTTTGCTGTCCATATAAACCCTAAGATTCTTTCTTTTCCTTTCGCTGTACAGTGTGCCGGTCATGACGAAGGCCGATTCCATGCACCCCAATCCCCGCCAGATCAAGCTGCTCAACCGCCTGCAGGGCTCGGGTTCCTGCAGCCTGGAAACCCTGGCCGGCGACCTGGACGTCACGGTCCAGACGGTCCGCCGCGACGTCCAGCGCCTCGCCGAAGCGAACCTGCTGGTCCGTTTCCACGGCGGGGTCCGGCTGCCCAACTCGACCATCGAGAACATCGCCTACCGCCAGCGCGCCCAGCTGCATGCCGGCGAAAAGGAGCGCATCGCCCGGGCCATCGCCCGCGAGATCCCCAACGACTGTTCGCTGCTGATCAACATCGGCACGACCACGGAAGCCATCGCGCGCGCCCTGTCCGGCCACACGGGACTGCGCGTCATCACCAACAACGTCAACGTGGCCTACACCCTGGGCCGGCAGCCCGGCTGCGAGGTCATCCTGGCCGGCGGCAGCGTGCGCGCCCGCGACCTGGGCATCGTGGGGGAAGCCACGGTGGAATTCATCCGCCAGTTCCGCGCCGACATCGCACTGATGGGCATTTCCGGCATCGAGGCCGACGGCACGCTGCGCGACTACGACTTCCGCGAGGTCAAGGTGTCCCAGGCCATCATGCAGTCGGCCCGCGAGGTCTGGATGGCCGCCGACACCAGCAAGTTCCACCGGCCGGCCATGGTCAGGCTGGGGGAACTGTCTCAGATCGGCCGCCTGTTCACCAACGCCCGTCCCCCGGACCCCTTCCCCGGCCTGCTCAAGGCCGCCGGCGTGGACTGCGTCATCGCCCCTTAGGACCCGCCATGACTTACCTGCTCGCCCTGGACCAGGGCACTTCCAGCACCCGCAGCATCGTCTTCGACCGCCATGGCCGCATCGTGGGCCTGGCGCAGCGGGAATTCACCCAGCACTATCCCCAGCCCGGCTGGGTCGAGCACGATCCGCTGGAAATCTGGCAGACGCAGCGCGATACGATCGGCGAGGCCATCCACCGGGCGGGCGTCGCCGCGCGCGACATCCGCGCCATCGGCATCACCAACCAGCGCGAGACCACCGTGGTCTGGGACCGCCGCACGGGGGAGCCCATCCACCGGGCCATCGTCTGGCAGGACCGGCGGGCCGAGCCGACCTGCGCCGAACTGCGCGCGCAGGGCCTGGAACCCGAGATCCTGAACCGCACCGGACTGCGCATCGACGCCTACTTTTCCGCCACCAAGCTGAAATGGATCCTGGACCACGTCCCCGGCGCGCGCGACCGCGCCCAGGCGGGGGACCTGCTGTTCGGCACCGTCGACAGCTGGCTGATCTGGAAGCTGACCGGCGGCCGGTGCCACCTGACCGACGTCAGCAACGCGGCGCGCACCATGCTGATGGACGTGCACGCCAACGCCTGGGACCCGGAGCTGCTGGACCGGCTGGACGTGCCGGCGCGCATGATGCCGGGCATCCTGCCCTCCTCGGCCGACTTCGGCGCCACGGATCCGGACCTGCTGGGCCATGCCGTGCCGATCTGCGGCGTGGCCGGCGACCAGCAGAGCGCCCTGTTCGGCCAGGCGTGCTTCCGCCCGGGCATGGCGAAGAACACCTACGGCACCGGCTGCTTCATGCTGATGCACACGGGCGACCGCTTCCAGGTGTCCGGCAACGGCCTGGTGACGACCAGCGCCGCGCAGCCCGACGCCCGCCCCGCCTACGCGCTGGAAGGCAGCGTGTTCGTGGGCGGCGCCGTGGTCCAGTGGCTGCGCGACGGCCTGCGCGCCTTCGTGCGCAGCAGCGACATCGAAGAACTGGCCCGCAGCGTGCCGGACTCGGGCGGCGTGATGTTCGTGCCCGCCTTCACCGGCCTGGGCGCGCCTTGGTGGGATCCCGAGGCGCGCGGCACCATCACCGGCCTGACGCGCGGCACCTCGATGGCCCACATCGCCCGGGCCGCGCTGGAAAGCATCGCCTACCAGAGCGCCGCCCTGCTGCAGGCCATGAGCCGCGACGCCCAGGCGGCCGGCGCGGCGCCGCTGCGGGAACTGCGCGTGGACGGCGGCGCCTGCGTCAACGACCTGTTGATGCAGTTCCAGGCGGACCTGCTGGGCATCCCGGTGCTGCGCCCCACCATGGTGGAAACCACGGCGCTGGGGGCTGCCTTCCTGGCCGGCCTGCAGGCGGGCGTCTACGCCGATCTGACGGAACTGGAATCGCTGTGGCGCGTCGAGCGCCGCTTCGAACCGGCCATGCCGCGCGACGAGGCGGCCGGGCGGCTGGCCGAATGGGACCACGCGATCCGCCAGGCCTGCGCGCGCTGAAACCGGATCGCCCGCAATCCCGATAGAATGGGGCTTTGCGCCGGCCAGGCCGGGCCGGGCCTCACAAGCACAGGACCCCCCATGCTGAAGAAACTGATCCTGGTCGTCGCGATCTTCCTCGTCATCCTGCTCGCCCTGAGCTTCGGGGAAACCGTCTTCCGCGAAGTCTTCGCCTGGATCTCGTCCCTGACGGGCGTGCTGATCCGCAATTTCGGCGACCTGTACCAGGCCGCGGCGGACTATCTGCGCGCCCACACCGGCAAGGTCCTGCTGGCCCTCGTCCTGACCGTTCCCGCCAGCCTGTGGATCCTGCGTTCGCGCGGCGAGGCCCTGGGCGGCCCGGCCGGCCAGCGCAAGATCGCCATCGTGCTGGCGGTCTTCCTGGGCTGGCTCGGCGCGCACCGCTTCTACCTGGGCCAGATCGGCTGGGGCCTGGGCCTGCTGATCCTCTGCTGGATCTTCATGCCCCTGGCCGTCGTGGTGGGCCTGATCGACGCGATCCGCTATCTCTTCATGGACGACGACACCTTCGCGGCGACCCAGCTGTCCTAGGCCCTTTCTTTAAATTGAAGCATCCCTCCACGTCGCGCCTTGCAAGGCGCTCCGATTCGTCAGGCACCGATCAGTCCGCAGGGACTGATCGGTGTCCGGACTCATCCTACCGCCTGCTGGACGTCCCGCCCGGCGCCGGCCCGCTGGCCGACGAGATCCTGCTGGCCCCAGCCATCCGGGAACCGGTCGCCTGCCTCTGGCGGGCGGCCCCGGGGCTGGTGGTGCCGCGCACCTACGCGGCCCGCCCGGGATTCGCGGCGGTCCAGGCCGATTTCGCCGCGCGGGGCTGTCCCGTCCACGTGCGGCAGTCGGGCGGCGGCGTGGTGCCCCAGGGGCCGGGCATCCTGAACCTGAGCCTGGCGCAGGTGTTCGCCGGCCGGCCGCTCGATCATTCCGAAGCCCTCTACCGCCACCTGTGCGCGCTGATCGGCGACGCGCTGGCCGCCTTTGGCATCGAGGCCCGGACGCAGGCGGTCGAGGGCTCGTTCTGCGACGGCAGGTACAATCTGGCCGTGCCGTCCCCCGCCCGCAAGATCGTCGGCACCGCGCAGGTCTGGCGGCGCATCCCGGGCCACGCGCCCGACCGCCACGTGGGGCTCGTCCACGCCCTGATCCTGGCGCACGGCGATCCCGCCGAGATGACGGCGCGCGCCAATGCGCTGGAAGCCGCGCTGGGCACCGCCCGCCGCTACGACGCCGACCGGATCGCGACACTGGACCGCCTGCTGCCGCCGGCCGAACGCCCGGGTTTCCCGGCGGCCCTGGAGGCGCGGCTGCAAGAAACCCTGCGGGCCCGGCCACCGTTGCCGACGACCGCGCCGGCCCGACCGAGACCCGAACCATGAGCCCGACCCCGCTGGAAAACAAGACCGCCCGCCTGACCGTGCTGATCGATCCGAACAAGAAGAAGGCCTTCGAGCAGCTCTGCGCCCGCCAGGACCTGACGCCCTCGCAGGTGGTGCGGCAGCTGATCCGGGAATACCTGGCCCGCCACGACGTGGACTGGACGCCCAGCAAGCCGCGCGCCCGGCCGTAGCGTCAGCGGATCAGGTCCGCGCCGAATCCGCCGGCCCAGCCGAGGCCAGCGCCGCCGCCAGGTCCGGCTGGAAATCGCCCGCGCCCAGGCGGGACAGGGTGCCCATTCGATGCAGCTTGGCGCGGATCCGGGCGTCGGCGCCGCACAGGATCACGCGCACGCCGCGCGCATGCGCGGCCGCGATCTCGTCGTCCAGCGCCTGCAGCGCCGTGGCGTCGGCGAACGGCGCCTGATCCAGGCACAGGACCAGCACGGACGCATGCGCGGCCCGGAACGCCTCCCGCAGGGGCTCGACCGCCGCGAAGAACAGCGGCCCCCGGACCCGCAGCGCGCGGACGCGCGGACCGTCCTCGCCGGGCGCCGCGTCCGGGATCGCCACGGGCGCCACGTCGACGCTGGACGCCATGCGGCGCAGGAAGTGCAGGACCGACAGCACGATGCCGATATTGACCGCCACGACGAGGTCGGCGAAGACCGTCAGCAGCAGGGTCAGGCACAGGATGACGGCGTCCGCGCGCGGCGCGTGCCGGACCAGGCGCACCACGCGGTGCGCCTCGCTCATGTTCCAGGCAACGACAAACAGGATCGCGGCCAGGGTGGCCAGGGGAATGTTGCGCGCCAGCGGCGCGAACGCCAGCAGCACCAGCGCCAGCACCAGGGCGTGGACCACGCCGGCCAGCGGCGCGATGCCGCCGCTGCGGATGTTGGTGGCCGTCCGGGCGATGGCGCCCGTGGCCGCGATCCCGCCGAACAGGGGGCTGATCACGTTGGCCAGGCCCTGGCCGAACAGTTCGGCGTTCGAATCGTGCCGCGTCCCGGCCATGCCGTCGGCGACCACGGCCGACAGCAGCGATTCGATGGCGCCCAGCAGGGCGATGGTGAACGCCGGGCCGATCAGCGGCACGATCCTGTCCAGGCCGGCCTCGGGCCAATGCGGCATCGGCAGCCCGCGCGGCAGTTCGCCGAAGGTGCTGCCGATGGTGGCCAGCTGCGGAAACTGGGCGATCCCCTGCAGGACCGTCGCCGCGACCAGGGCCAGCAGCGGACCGGGAACCCGCTGCAGGAGAGCCACCCGCCTGGGCAGCAGCACCAGCGCCAGCGAGCCGAAGCCGAAGGCGGTGGTCACCGGATCCAGCTTCGACAGGTTCCGCAGCAGGAACCAGAGCTTTTCATGGAAGAAATGCCCCGGCACCGCCGGCAGCCCGAAGAAGGCCTGCCACTGCCCGACCCAGATGATGATGCCGATGCCGGCCGTGAAGCCCAGGATCACCGGCAGGGGGATGTACCGGATCACGCCGCCCAGGCGGGCCAGGCCGAAGGCGCACAGGATCAGGCCCGCCATCAGGGTGGCCAGCTGCAGGCCCGCGACCCCGTGTTCCGCGACGATGCCCGACAGGATGACGATGAAGGCGCCCGTGGGGCCGGCGATCTGCACCCGGCTGCCGCCGAACAGGGACACCACCACCCCCGCCACGATGGCGGTGTACAGGCCCTGTTCCGGCTTGACCCCGGAGGCGATCGCGAAGGCCATGGCCAGCGGCAGCGCCACCACGCCGACGATCACGCCCGCCACGATATTGCCCGCCCAGTGCCTGGGAGCCCACAGCCCGGCTTTCCAGGCTTCCCGCGCAGCAAACATAATGTCCCGTCCGATGATCCGCATGCCCGAATTCGGCGCCCGTGCCGCCCATGCGGAACACGGCCTCATTCGATGAGCATCACATTATAATGAAACGCACATGCCAGGAGACACTGTCCAACCAGGACTGATGCTGCAATGCAACGCGCTAAAATGCCGGCTGCTCAATTTCCTCCTCCGGATTTCAAGTGAGAAAAATCGTCCGCGCCAAACTGCATGGCATTCGCGTCACCGGGGCCGACCTGGACTACCACGGCTCCATCACCCTGGATCCCGACCACTGCGAAGCCGCCGGCATCCTGCCCATGGAATTCGTGGACATCTGGAACAAGAATTCCGGCGCCCGCATCAGCACCTACGTGATCTACGGCGAACGCGGCTCGCGCTGCTGCATCCTGAACGGCGCCGCGGCGCGCACCTGCCAGCGCGGCGACGAGGTCATCATCGCCAACTCGGAATACATCCAGGCATCCGAACTGGAACACATCAAGCCGGTGGTGCTGACCTTCCACCCCGACAACAGCGTGCGCGAGCACCTGGGCTATTCCGTCGGCCGCGACGACCAGGGCCGGCTCAGCTTCGAGATCGTGCGCTTCGACTGATCCCCCCGGGCACGCATCCGGCCGGAGCACGAGGCGGGAAGCCGAAGACAGCGCTCTTGCACGGCGAGGCGAACCAACGACGCGATCCGACCGAATGCGTGCCCGGATACTTGCCCGCCGGCCGGGCCGATCCTACAATCGAGCCCGATACGCCTTTTACCGAGCCTCGCTAGGGGTGCCGCCACGGCGGCTGAGACAGTCCCTTCGAACCTGATTGAGATCATCCTCGCGCAGGAAAGCAGCTCGCCCAGGCGGCTGCTCGTCCGCCGCCCGCGTCTGCTCCCCGCCTTTTCCCACAGGCATGCCATGCAGACATCCGCTTCCCCCTCCTCTCCCGCGCCCGAGCGCGTCTTCGGCTGGCGCGACCATGCCGCCCTGTGGTTCAGCCTGGGCGTGGGCCTGCTGGTGATGCAGGTCGGCGCCTACCTGGTGCCGGCGCTGGGCACGCGCGACGCCCTGGCGGCCGTGGTCGCCGGCTCGATCCTGGGAGCCGGCCTGCTGGCCTGGGTGGCCCGCCTGGGCTGCGACAGCGGCCTGTCCAGCGCCGGCCTGATCCATGCCGCCTACGGCCGGCGGTTCGCCCGCCTGCCCGTGCTGCTGAACATCGTGCAGCTGCTCGGCTGGGCGACCTTCGAACTGGTCGTGATGCGCGACGGCACCGCCGCCATCGCCCGCCAGGCCCTGGGCCTGGACACGGGCCTGGCGCTGCCCACGCTGTTCTGGGGACTGATCGTCCTGGCGCTGCTGCGCGGCTCCATGATCACCCTGGTGCGGCGCATCGTCAGCCGCATCGGCCTGCCCCTGGTGATCCTGTCGCTGATCTGGCTGACCGTCCAGTTCGCCCTCAAGCTGGACGCCGAAGGGCTGCGCGCCCTGTGGCTGCGCGCCGGCGACGGCAGCATGAACGCCTTCCAGGCGCTGGACCTGGTGATCGCCATGCCGGTGTCCTGGCTGCCGCTGGTCGCGGACTACGCCCGGCACGGCCGCAGCGGCCGGGGCGCCCTGGGGGGCACCTGGCTGGGCTACGCGATCGCCAACATCTGGTGCTATGCGCTGGGCGTGCTGGTGATCACCGCCACCGGCCCGGACCTGGACATGGTGGCCGCCCTGCTGCTGGCGCAGGGCGGCCTGGTGGCCCTGGGCCTGATCCTGATCGACGAGCTGGACAACACCTACGGCGACCTGTATTCGGGCTCCGTGTCCGCCCACAGCCTGTGGGACGGCGCGAACCTGAAAGCCTGGGGCACGATCCTGGCCGCGGTCTCCATCGGGCTGGCGATGGTGCTGCCCATGCACACGCTGGAGCCCTTCCTGCTGACGCTCAGCTCGGTCTTCGTGCCGCTGTTCGGCACCATCCTGGGACGCCTGGGGACGCAGCCCGCCCGCCTGTCCGAGACGCCGCGCGACCTGCGCGCCGCCCCGACCCTGATCTGGGTGCTGGGGATCGCGACCTACCACGCCCTGGCGCAATGGGCGCCGCAATACGGCAGCGCCCTGCCGACGCTGCTGCTGACTTTCGCGCTGGGGGCGCTCAGCGCGCGCGCCGGCGCGCGGACCGCGCAGGCCGCCTGAGACCCTCCGGGCCGACCCCGGTTCCCCCGGCCGCCCCGCGCCCGTATCATGCAGGCATCGAGGACTTTCCGGGAGACGGAACCATGAGCGACCCCTTCATGCGGGCGGCCATCGAGGAAGCGCGCCAGGGCCTGGCCGAGGGCGGCATCCCCATCGGCTCGGTGATCGCGTACCGCGGCGAGATCATCGGCCGGGGCCACAACCAGCGGGTCCAGAAAGGCAGCGCCATCCTGCACGGCGAGATGGACGCCCTCGAGAACGCCGGCCGCCGGACGGCCGACGTCTACCGCGAATCCACGCTCTACACGACCCTGTCGCCGTGCCCGATGTGCAGCGGCACGATCCTGCTGTACGGCATCCCCCGGGTGGTCATCGGCGAAAACCGGACCTTCATGGGCGAGGAGGAACTGCTGCGCTCGCGCGGCGTCGAGATCGAGGTCCTGCAGGACCCGGAATGCCTGGAACTGATGCGCCGATTCATCGCCGGAAACCCGCACCTCTGGAACGAGGACATCGGGGTCTGATCGGCGCGGGCGCACCACGCAAAAGCCCGCCTCTTTCAAGGCGGGCCCAGTGCGAAGGACGGCCTGCGCCCACCTCGCAGCCTGCATGCTGCTCGGATTCGTCAGGCGCGGAATAGTCCGAAGGGACTATTCCGCGTCCTGCCTCATCCCGTTTCGGGCGCCCCCTTTGCAAGGCGAAACCGATTACGTCCGCTGCGCGGCCAGGCCGGCGTCGACGGCCGGCGCGGCCGCCTTGCCGTCGAACAGGGCGGTCACGACCTGCCACATGACGCCCAGGCCGCCGACGATGAAGACCACGTCGCCGAAGGTGCGGGTCCAGCGCAGGGTCTGCAGGATGTCCTGCTGCATGAAGGCCTCGCTGCGCGCCCACCAGGTGCCCACGCTGACGCTGGCATGGAACTGCATCAAGCCGATCGGCAGCAGGCTGAGCGTGATCATCATGACCAGGCCGATGTTCATGCACCAGAAGGCCGTGTTCATCAGGCCGTCGTTGAACCGCATGTTCGGGCGCACGTAGCGCAGCACGAACAGGGTGAAGCCCAGGGCCAGGAAGCCGTACACGCCGAACAGGGCCGCGTGCGCGTGCACCGCCGTGGTGTTCAGGCCCTGCACGTAGTAGAGCGAGATCGGCGGGTTGACCATGAAGCCGAACACCCCGGCGCCGAGCATGTTCCAGAAGGCCACGGCGACGAAGAACTTCAGCGGCCAGCGCAGGCTTTCCATCCACGGCGCGCGTTCCTTCAGGCGCCAGTTTTCCCAGGCCTCGTAGCCCAGCACGACCAGCGGCACGACTTCCAGGGCGCTGAACGAGGCGCCGATGGCCATGATCGGGGTGGTGGTCCCGGAGAAGTACAGGTGGTGCATGGTGCCCGGGGTGCCGCCCAGCATGAACAGCACGGCCGAGCTCAGGCTGGCGATCGTGGCGCCGCGCTTGGACACCAGGCCCATGGTCGAGAAGATGAAGGCCAGCGCCGTGGTGGCGAACACTTCGAAGAAGCCTTCGACCCACAGGTGCACCACCCACCAGCGCCAGTATTCCATGATGGTGATGTTGGTCTTTTCGCCATAGGCCAGACCGGCGCCGTAGAACAGGCCGATGCAGATCACCGAGGCGCTGAACAGGGCCAGCAGGTTCTTGTCGCCCTTCTGCTTGAGCGCCGGCACGATGCCGCGCAGCATCAGGACCAGCCAGAACACGATGCCCAGGAACTTGCCGATCTGCCACAGGCGGCCGAGCTCGACGTATTCATAGCCCTGGTGACCCAGCCAGAAGCTCCATTCGGCCGGGATCAGGTGGGCGATGGCGGCGAAGTTGCCGGTGAACGAACCCACGACCACCAGGATCAGCGCCCAGAACAGGATGTCCACGCCGAGCTTCTGGTGCTTGGGGTCCTTGCCGCCGTTGAGGATCGGCACCAGGAACAGGCCCGCGGCCAGGAAGCCGGTGGCGATCCAGAACAGGGCGGCCTGGATGTGCCAGGTGCGCACCAGGGAATACGGCAGCCATTCGGACACGTTGATGCCGTAGAAGGTCTGGCCTTCGACCGTATAGTGCGCGGTGAAGCCGCCGATGAAGATCTGCGTGACAAACAGGGCCACGACCAGGAACAGGTACTTGCCCAGGCCGCGCTGCGAGGCCGTCAGCGGAATCTGCAGGATCGGGTCGCGCGCCGGCGCGGGGCCGTCGTCGTGTTCCTTGTGCGTGAACGCCCAGGCCCAGACCAGCAGGCCCACGCCCGCGATCAGGATGATCACGCTCATGATGGACCAGATCACGTTTTCCGCCGTCGGCACGTTGTCGATCAGCGGCTCGTGCGGCCAGTTGTTGGTGTAGGTGGCGACGCTGTCGGGCCGGTCGGTCGCGGCGGCCCAGGCGGTCCAGAAGAAGAAGTCCGCCAGGCGGGCGCGGGCCTCCGGCGACGGCAGCGTGTCTTCCTTCATGGCGAAGTGCTTGCGCGACTCGTGCATGGAGGCGTCGTCGCCGAACAGCTTGTCGTAGTAGGCGGCCGTCTGCGCGATCGCCTGGGCGCGCCGGTCGGACACCGTGACGACGCCCGTGGCGGCGTCATAGGTGTTCTTGCGGTATTCGGCCTTCAGGCGGCGCTGCAGCGAAGCCTGGGCGTCCGCGTCCAGCTGGTCGAACTTCATCCCGTACTGTTCCTGGGCGGCCAGGTCGAGCCAGGCCGTCAGTTCGCGGTGCAGCCAGTCGGCGGTCCAGTCCGGCGCCTGGTAGGCGCCGTGGCCCAGGATCGAGCCGACCGTCATCCCGCCCGCCGACTGCCAGGCGCTCTGGCCATCCAGGATCTGGGTTTCGGTCGTCACGACCTTGCCGCCGGCCGTGACCACCTGCGCCGGAATGGGAGGTGCGTGGTGATAGACTTCCTTGCCCATCCACCCCAGGATGGCGAACGCCACCAAAAGAACGCCGATCAGCGTCCACCATAACTTCTTGTACTCACCCATTCTGCGCTCCTTCTGCAGCCGCGAGAGGTTCCGGATACGGCGCCTGGACGGCGCCACGTGTTTTGCTTCACCCACTACCAAGCAATAAGCGTGCCAACTCCATCACCTAGGGAAACTACTGATGTAGATCAAAAGCGGTATTTTTTACCCTTTTTAACAGGGTAGAAAATACCTTTAGATGGTATAAAACACCCTATGGAAACGACGCTTCTCAATGATCTGTCCGCGGACCTGCCCGACGGCGTGCGCCTGCAGCGCGCCGCCACGGCCATCCGCCAGGCCTTCGCCTGCGACGCCGTCGGCCTGCTGATGCTGGACGCCGCCGACACCCTGCACCTGGTCGCGGCCGCCGGCCTGGCCCACGAAGCCCTGGGGCGACGCTTCGTCGTCGCCCAGCACCCGCGCTTCGCCACCATCCTGTCGCGCCGCGAACCCACCTGGTTCGACCCCGAAAGCGTGCTGCCCGACCCCTACGACGGCCTGCTGGACGACCGCAAGGGCTCGCCGCTGCCGGTGCACGACTGCATGGGCATGACGCTGTACCGCCAGGACCGCCCCTGGGGCATCATGACCCTGGACGCGCTCGCGACCGGCGCCTTCGACGAGGCCGCGCGCGCGCGGCTGCTGCGGCTCGGCCTGATCCTGCAGGCCGCCGTGCGGGTCACCGACCTGGAACGCGAGAACCGCCAGCTGCGCCAGCTGGGCAGCACCCAGCAGGGGCTGGAACGCATCGGCGAGGCCACCGAGATCCTGGGACACAGCGAAGCCATCCAGTCGCTACTGCACGAGCTGGACCTGGTGGCCGATTCGGACCTGCCCATCCTGCTGCTGGGCGAGACCGGCGTGGGCAAGGACCTGTTCGCCCGCCGCCTGCACCGGCACTCGCGCCGCAGCCAGCAGCCCATGATCCAGGTGAACTGCGCGGCGCTGCCCGAATCCCTGGCCGAGAGCGAGCTGTTCGGCCACGTGAAGGGCGCCTTTTCCGGGGCGACATCCGACCGCCCCGGGCGCTTCGAGGCCGCCCAGGGCGGCACCCTGTTCCTGGACGAGGTCGGCGAACTGCCGCTCAGCCTGCAGGCCAAGCTGCTGCGCGTGCTGCAGAACGGCGAAATCCAGCGGCTGGGCACGGACCAGGTCATCAAGACCGACGTGCGCATCATCGCCGCCACCAACCGCGACCTGAAGGCCAACACCCAGGCGGGGCTGTTCCGCACCGACCTGTACCACCGCCTCTCGGTCTATCCCATCCCGATCCCTCCCCTGCGCGAGCGCGACCGAGACGTCCTGATCCTGGCCGGCCATTTCCTGGAATTCAGCCGCGCCCGCCTGGGACTGCGCGGCGTGCGCCTGTCCTACGAGGCCGAGCGCGCCCTGCGCCAGTATCCCTGGCCCGGCAACGTGCGCGAACTGGAGCACGTCATCAGCCGCGCCGCGCTGAAGATGCTCAGCCGCGGCGCCTCGCGCGACCAGGTGCTGACCATCGGCCCGGAACTGCTGGACCTGGACATCGCGCCGCCCGAGCCGCCGGCGGACGCGCGGCCGCAGGCCCCCGCCGCCGATCCCGTCCCGCCGGAGCCCCCGCCCGTCGACGCCATCCCGCCGCTGCGCGACAGCGTCGAGATCTGCCAGCGCCGCGCCATCGGCGAAGCCCTGGCCGCCACCCGCGGCAACTGGGCCCAGGCCGCGCGCGCGCTGGGCCTGGATCCCAGCAATCTGCACAAGCTCGCCCGCCGCCTGGGCATGAAGCACGAACCCGGCGCCCCGTCCTGAACCGGTTCCGGCCGCCGCGCGCCGCCGCCGCGCCGGAACTATTCCGCATCCCGGCGCCTCCAACTACAATCCTTTCGCCCGGCCGCCTCGGCGGGCGCCTCCGATCGACCACCAAGGAACCGCACTCCCATGCAATGGCAAGACGTCCTGATCGAAAGCGGCCTGTGGCTGGCCAAGGCCTACGCGCTCACCCTGCTGACCGGCGCCGCCGTCGTCTGGGGCCTGACGCGCTTCACGCGATGGGGGCGGCAGTTCCGGCGCCTGAGCGCCGGCTATTTTTCCCTGCGCCGCAGCTGGAAGCCGCTGGCCGGCGTCGCCCTGATCCTGCTGCTGACGCTCGCGGCCGTGCGCCTGGACGTGCTGTTCTCCAATTGGTACAACACCATGTACAGCGCGCTGCAGGCGCTGGACGAGCCGGGCTTCTGGGCGGCCATGCTGCTGTTCTCGCTGCTGGCGGCCGTGCACGTGATCCGCTCCCTGTTCGACTTCTACGTCCAGCAGGCCTTCGTCGTGCATTGGCGCGAATGGCTCAATGAACAGCTGCTGGGCCGCTGGATGCAGGGCCAGGCCTATTACCGCTCGCAGTCCCTCAGCCACCTGGCCGACAACCCCGACCAGCGGATCCAGCAGGACATCACCAATTTCGCCCAGAGCTCCATGACCCTGGCCGTGGGGCTGATCAACGCGCTCGTGTCGACCATCGCCTTCACCGTGATCCTGTGGAACCTGTCCGGCCCCATGACCGTGCTGGGCCACGAGATCCCCCGGGCCATGGTGTTCCTGGTCTTCATCTACGTGTTCCTGGCCACCCTGCTGGCCATCTGGATCGGCAAGCCGCTCATCCGGCTGAACTTCCTGAACGAGAAACTGAACGCCGACTACCGCTACGCCCTGGTGCGCGTGCGCGAATACGCCGAAAGCATCGCCTTCTACCGGGGCGAGCGCGTCGAGGGCCGGACGCTGCGGCACGGCTTCGCCCGGGTGATCGGCAACGCCTGGGACATCATCCACCGGTCCCTGAAATTCCTGGGCTTCAACTTCGTCGTGACTCAGACCGCCGTGGTCTTTCCCTTCATTCTCCAGGCGGCGCGCTTCTTTTCCAAGCAGATCAGCCTGGGCGACCTGATCCAGACCGCCCAGGCCTTCGGCCGCCTGCAGGACAACCTGTCCTTCTTCCGCAACATCTACGACAGCTTCGCCACCTACCGCGCCACGCTGGAGCGTCTGGCCGGATTCGACGACGCCATCGACGCGGCCCGGGCCATGGAACTGCCGCACACCCACCAGGACGGCGGCCGCCTGGCGCTGCTGTGCGTGACCGTGAACCGCCCCGACGGCCATGCGCTGATCCGGGACCTGAGCCTGGAAGTCGCGCCCGGCCAGCCGCTGCTGGTGCGCGGCCCGTCGGGCTCGGGCAAGACCACGCTGCTGCGCATGATCGCCGGCATCTGGCCGCACGGGTCGGGCGAGATCATCCGTCCGGACACGTCCGCCCTGTTCCTGGCCCAGAAACCCTACCTGCCCCTGGGCACCCTGCGCCAGGCCCTGCACTACCCGCAGCCCGCCGACGCGGTGCCGCCCGGACAGGACGAGGCCATCCTGGACCGCGTTCAGCTGGGCCACCTGCGCGACCGGCTCGACGTCGAGGACGACTGGAGCCGCATCCTGTCGCTGGGGGAACAGCAGCGCCTGGCCTTCGGCCGCCTGCTGATCGCCCGGCCGCAGGCCGCGTTCCTGGACGAGGCCACGTCCGCCATGGACGAGGGCCTGGAGGACGCCATGTACCGCCTGCTGCGCGAACAGCTGCCCGACGCCCGCATCATCAGCGTGGGCCACCGCGGCACCCTGCGCCGGCACCACGGCTTCGAACTGTCGCTGCAGGGCGAGAGCGGCGGCTGGACCCTGAACCCGATAGAATGAGCCACATCATGAGTTACTACCTTCCCATCAAGCACCTGCACGTCACGGCCGTCACCCTGAGCATCGTCCTGTTCGTCATCCGGGCCTACTGGTCCGTGACCGGCTCGGCCCTGCTGCAGCACCGCCTGGTGCGCATCCTGCCGCACGTGGTCGACACCGTGCTGCTGACCTGCGGGGTGATCCTGGCCGCCATGATCGGCCCCGAACAGCCCTGGATCCTGACCAAGATCGTGCTGCTGATCGCCTACATCGGCGTGGGCACGTTCGCCATCAAGCGCGGCCGCACGCCCCGGACGCGGCTGATCGCCGCCGTGTGCGCCGTGGCGATCTTCGCCTACATCGTCGGCGTGGCGCTGAGCAAGAGCCCGGCGTCCTGGTTCGCCTGATCCGGACCGGCCCGGGGCCAGGCCGCCGCATCGGTTCGCCCCGCCATGATATAAATAAAATTTATATCCACCGGGGGATACCACCGCCATGCTGGGCCTCAGCATCCGCCAGCTCGAAGTCTTCGTCGCGGTCGCCACGACCGGCGGCGTGCGCCAGGCGGCCGACCAGCTGCACCTGACCCAGCCCGCCGTCAGCATGGCCCTGGGCGAACTCGAACGCCAGCTGGGCGCCGCCCTGTTCGACCGCGAACGGGGCCGCCTGCGCCTGAACGCCCAGGGGGCGGAACAGCTGCCCCTGGCCCGCGAGATCCTGGAACGCCTGGGCGACATGCAGCGCCGCCACCGCGACGCCCAGGGCGCCCTGGAAGGCGAATTGCGCATCGGCGCCAGCAACACGGTCGGCAACTACCTGGTGGGGGAACTTCTGGGCCCCATCGCGGCCCAACACCCCATGGTGGCCCTGCACCTGACCGTGGACAACACCCGCGACATCACCCGCATGCTGCTCGACCATGCCATCGACATCGCCTGCGTCGAAGGCCCCGTGCACCATGCCCAGCTGGAAACCCGGCCCTGGCGCAACGACGCGCTGGTCGTCTGCGCGGCGCCCGCGCATCCCCTGGCGCAACGCGCGCGGCTGCAGCCCCGGGATTTCGCGGACGCCCGCTGGATCCTGCGCGAGCGCGGCTCGGCCACCCGCAGCCTGACCGAACAGGCCATGACCGCGCTGCCCCCGGGACGCATCCTGCTGGAACTGGGCCAGATCGAGGCCATCAAGCAGGCCGTGATCGCCGGCTTGGGCATCGCCTGCCTGCCCTACGCCGCCACCCTGGACGCCGTGGCGACGGGCCGGCTGCGCGTCCTGCGCACGCCCTTCCTGCAGCTGGACCGGCGACTGTCCGTCGTGCTGCACCGCAGCCGCTATCGCGGCGCCCTGATCGAGGCTTTCCTGCAATCCCTGGAGACCGGAACCCATGCCCAAGACTGAATCCCGTCCGTCGAACGCCGCCGGCGCCTACGAAACCCGCGCCCTGGTGCTGCAAGGCGGCGGCGCGCTGGGCGCCTACCAGGCCGGCGTCTACGAGGGCCTGCACGAGGCGGGCATCGAACTGACCGACCTGGCCGGCATTTCCATCGGCGCGCTGAACGCCGCCATCATCGCCGGCAATCCGGCCGAACGGCGCGTCGAACGGCTCCACGCCTTCTGGAACACCATCTGCCAGCCCTACGTCGGCCCGGTGGCCAGTCCCCTGTTCGAGCACAGCCTGTTCCAGATCAACGACCTGGCGCGCCAGTTCCTGGGCGCCGTGCATGCCGGCAGCGCCCTGATGGTGGGCCAGAAAGGCTTTTTCCACCCCCGTTTCCCGCCCGCGGCCCTGTCCGCCGCCCTGGATCCCGCCTGCGTCGGCCACTACGACACCCGACCGCTGAAGGACACGCTGGAATCCCTGTGCGATTTCGACCGCATCAACGACGGCGGCCTGCGCGTGTCGGTCGGGGCCGTCAACGTGCGCACCGGCAATTTCGCCTACTTCGACAACCGCCGCACCCGCCTGCGGCCGGAGCATTTCATGGCCTCGGGCGCCCTGCCCCCGGCCTTCCCCGCCATCGAGATCGACGGCGAGTACTACTGGGACGGCGGCCTGGTGTCCAACACGCCCCTGTCCCGGATCCTGGAGCAGAACCTGGCCCGGGACACGCTGGTGTTCCAGGTGGACCTGTGGTCGGCGCGCGGCCCGGTGCCGCGCAGCCTGAGCGAGGTCGGCGACCGCGTCCAGGACATCCGCTATTCCAGCCGCACCCGGCTGGTGACCGACCAGATGCAGGCCTACCGCAGGATGCAGCGCCTGCTGCGCGAGGTCCTGGACAAGGTGCCCGCCCGGCTGCGCGACGGCGATCCGGCCTGCAGGCAGGCCGCGGCGCTGGCCAGCGACAAGCGCAGCAACGTCATCCACCTGATCTACCGCGACAAGCCCTACGAGCAGCATTTCCGCGACTACCAGTTCGGCCTGACGACGATGCGGGAGCACTGGGCCACGGGCCTGCACGACATCCGCGACACGCTGGACCATCCCCGGTACCTGGCCATGCCCGACAACGCGGCCGGCTTCGTCACCCACGACGTGCACCGCGACGAAATCGAAGAGAACATGAAATGAACGACCTGACCGTCTACGGCATCCCCAACTGCGACACCGTCAAGAAAGCCCGCGCCTGGCTGGATGCGCGACAGCGGTCCTACCGGTTCCACGACTTCAAGAAAGCGGGCGTGCCCGAGGCGCGATTGCCGCGGTGGATCGCCCAGGCGGGCTGGGAAAAACTCGTCAACCGCCAGGGCACGACCTGGCGCAGGCTGCCGCCCGGGCTGCAGGCACAGATCCAGGATGCCGCCGGCGCCACCCGGCTGATGCTGGATCAGGCCAGCATCATCAAGCGCCCGGTGGTCGAATGGCCCGACGGCAGCGTGACGGTAGGGTTCGATGAGGCGGTCTGGGCGGAAAAGCTTGCGTGAAGCCCGCCGCGCCGCGGGCGACGGCCGCCGCGCGCCGCGCCGGGATGCTCAAGCCGGGTTTCGCGACGGATCCGCGGCAGGCCGCGGCGGCGCTTTCGGCCGATGCCCCAGCACGACGGCCGAAATGGCCACCAGGATCGTGCCCGCCACCTGCAGCACCGTGATCGGCTCGCCCAGGAACAGCCAGGCCAGGAACAGGATCGACACCGGCCCCAGCAGGCCCAACTGGGCCGTCAGCGGCGCCCCGATGCGCGCCACCGACCACATGATCATGAACGTCGGCAGCACCGTGTTCACCGTGGCGTGGATCAGCGACAGGCCGTAGACCGGCAGGCCCTGGTCCAGCCCGGCCAGGCCCTTGACCGCGAAGAAGTGCACCATCGTCACCCCGGCCGAGACCGTCATCGCGTAGGCCGTCAGCCGGGTGGCCGTGACCCGCTCGACCAGTTCGCCCGAACCGATCAGGTACATGGAATAGGAGAACGCCGCGCCCAGCACGCAGGCCGAGCCCAGGACGACGTCCTCGCCCGTGATCGACAGGTCGGCCCAGAACACCAGGGCCACCCCGCCATAGGCCAGGGCCATGGCCAGCCACTGGCGCGAGGCGATGGGCTTGCGCAGGAACCAGGCCGAGAACAGCAGCACGAAGGTCGGCGACAGGAACAGGATCAGGCGCTCCAGTCCGGCGGAAATGTACTGCAGCCCCAGGAAATCCAGGAAACTGGACAGGTAGTAGCCGATGACGCCCAGCACCGCGATGCGCAGGCTGTCGCGCCGGTCCAGCCGCGCCAGCAGCCCCCGGCGCGCGCGGGACATCTGGACCAGCGCGATGCCGGCGAAGAACGGCAGCGCCAGCAGCATGCGAAAGCCGATCACGTCCAGCGCGTCCACCCCGTGCAGGTACAGCAGCTTGGCGACGATCGCCTTGGCCGAGAACAGCACGGCCCCCAGGCCCGCCAGCACGAAACCGGTCCAGAACATGCCGCGGGAAGGCATCGCCATTTTTTATTTGCCTAGTCAGATATTGATCTGGTAGAATTTTAACATGCAAGACACCCGGCCCGATGGCCAACCCCTTCCCCCGCAGGACGGCGCCTGCCGGTACTACGGCGACATTCCCGGCGATCTCGGCCCCGAACGCAACGTCGGCCTGCTCGTCAAGCACGTGCACAACCTGCTGCACCGGATCATCGACCTGCGCGCCTGCCCCATGGGCCTGACGGCCAACCAATGGCGCCCCCTGCTGCTGATCCTGCACCGGGGCATCGACACCCCGGCCGAACTGGCCCGCGCCCTGGACGTGGACACGGGCGCCACCACGCGCATGCTGGACCGCCTGGAATCCAAGGGCTTCGTGCGGCGCGAGCGCGTGCCCGAGGACCGGCGCGTCGTGAAGATCGTGCTGACGGACGCGGGCCGCGCGGTGGCCGACAGGATCCTGCCCACCATCGCCCAGGCGCTGAACATCCACCTGAATGGATTTTCCGAGGACGAGATCCGCATGCTGATCGCCCTGCTCAAGCGCATGATCGCGAACGGCGAACAGTATCTTCAGCAGGCGGCGGACCGTCCCGACAACTCCTGACGTCCCTGACATCCGCGAAAGCGCCCGCTCGCGCCCCATAACTGACTAGTCAGATACAGACCCCATCAACAATATTCAGCTTCCTGTCAGCATGAAACCGCTCATCCCCCTGCTGCTCGCCCTGTCGCTTTCCGCCTGCGCCCCCATGGACCCGGGCGCGCCCGCCACCCGGGCGCTCGACGCCCAGGCCCTGGGGCTGTCCGACGCCGCCATCGCCTGGCCAGGCGACCGGTGGTGGACCCGCTACCAGGACGCCCAGCTGGACGGCCTGATCGACCAGGCCCTGCGATCGAATCCGTCCCTGGACGCCGCCGCCGCCCGCGTGCGCGTCGCCCGGGCCGCCGCGCGCGGCGCGCGCGCCGTGCAATGGCCGCAGGTCAACGCCAACTACCACCTGACGCGGCAACGCTACAGCGAAAACTACATCTATCCGCCGCCGCTGGGCGGCTCGTACCAGACCGACACCGGCCTGGGACTGCAACTGGACTTCGACCTGGACCTGTGGGGCCGGCAGCGCGCGCTGGCCGGCGCCTCGGCGCAACGCGCCGCCGCCGCCGAAGCCAGCCGCCAGCAGGCCCGCGTACTGCTGGTCTCGGCGGTCTCCCAGGCCTATTTCCAGCTGCAGAACGCCCAGGCCCAGGCCGAGGCCATCGGCCACATCGCCAGCAAGCTGCAGGAAGCCCTGGACATCACCCGCGACCGCTACAAGAACGGCCTGGGCACCCAGGTGGACGTGGACCAGGCCGACTCGGCGGTCTCGTCCGCCCGGGTGCAGCTCAGCCAGGCGCGCAACAACGCCCAGCTGCTGCATCACCAGCTCGCCGCCCTGCTGGGCCAATCGCCCGAACAGCTGCCGGCCCTGGCGGCGCGCCCCGGCGCCGCGCTGCCGCCGGACGTCCCCGGCCGCCTGCCCATGGCCCTGCTGGGCCGGCGCGCCGACATCACGGCCGCCCGCCTGCAGGCCGAGGCGGCCGGTGCCGAAGTCTCCGCCGCCAAGGCCGACTTCCTGCCCAACATCGACCTGTCGGCCACCTTCGGCTATCTGTCGCTGGGCCTGGACAAGCTGGTCCGCGGCAGCAGCGAGAACTACGGCGCCGGTCCGGTCATCACCCTGCCGATCTTCAACGCCGGCGGCCTGAACGCCCGGCTGGAAGGCCGCCGCGCCGAGCGCGACGAAGCCATCGCCCGCTACAACGAAACCGTCCTGGGCGCCCTGCGCGAAGTGGCCGACGCCCGCGACTCGATCCAGTCGCTGCACGAACAGATCCGCCACCAGGAAGCCAGCATGAAGGCCATCGCCTCGGCCTACGACGTGGCCCTCAGCCGCTACAAGGCCGGCCTGGGCGACTTCGTGCAGGTGCTGCTGGCGCAGAGCGAAGCCCTGAAGCAGACCGTGCAGACCACCGACCTGCACGCCCGCGCCTACATCCTGGACGTGCAGCTGGCGACCGCCCTGGGCGGCGGCTACGTCCAGGGCGGCGACGCGCCCAGCGCCGCCGCGAACCCGACCCAACAGTGAACTTTCCTTCGACCGCATCATGACCGCATCCAGCCCCAGCACCTCCCCCGCCCGCACCCGCCTGATGCTCTGGGCCACCGGCGTCTTCGTCCTGGCCGCCCTGCTCTACGGCGCGTGGTGGCTGCTCTTCGCCGCCCACTACGAATCCACGGACGACGCCTACGTCCACGGCAACCTGGTGCAGATCAGCGCGCAGATCCCCGGCACGGTGGTCGCCATCGGCGCCGAGGAAACCCAGACCGTCTCCCAGGGCGCCCGCCTGGTGTCCCTGGACGGCAGCGACACGGACATCGCCCTGGCCCAGGCCGAGGCCGCCCTGGCCCAGACCGTGCGCCACACCCAGACCCTGTTCGTGCAGAACGACGCCCTGGCGGCCGACGTCGCCGTGGGCGAGGCCAACGTCGCGCAGGCGGAAACCCTGCTCAGCAAGGCGCGCAACGACCTGCAGCGGCGCAACGCGCTGCGCGGCACCGGCGGCGTCAGCGGCGAGGAACTGCTGCACGCCCAGGTCGCCGTGAAGTCCGCCGAGGCCGGCCTGGCCCAGGCCCGCGCCGGCCTGGCCGCCTCGCGCGCCAAGCTGGCCACCAACCAGGCCCTGACCCGGGGCAGCACCGTGGCCACCCACCCCGACGTGCTGCAGGCCGCCGACCAGGTGCGCCAGGCCTGGCTGGCCGGCGTGCGCACCCGGGTCCTGGCCCCGGTGGACGGCATGGTGGCCCAGCGCTCCGTCCAGCTGGGACAGCGCATCCAGCCGGGCTCGCCGCTGATGACCATCGTGCCCCTGGACAGCCTGTGGGTCGAGGCCAACTTCAAGGAGAACCAGCTCGACGCCATGCGGCCCGGCCAGAAGGCCACGCTGGTCTCCGACCTGTACGGCGGCAAGGTCGCCTATCACGGCACGGTCGTCGGCATCGCCGCTGGCAGCGGCAGCGCCTTCGCCCTGCTGCCGGCGCAGAACGCCAGCGGCAACTGGATCAAGGTCATCCAGCGGGTGCCCGTGCGCATCCGCCTGGATCCGAAGGAACTCCAGGAGCACCCCCTGCGCGTGGGCCTGTCCATGACGGTCGAGGTCGACCTGTCCTCCACCCCCGAACAGGCGGACGAGGGCAAGCAGGGCCAGGCGGCCGAACCCGCCCTGAGCACCCCCGTCTACGACCATGACCCGGCCGGGGTCGACGCCCGCATCCGCCAGATCATCCAGGACAATATCGGCTCATGAGCACCACGCCCGCCACCCTGGAAGACGCGGCCGGCAAGGGGCCGGACGACGCGCCCGCCGCCCCGGCCCAGCCGCCCGCCGGGGGCTACCCGCCCCTGGAAGGCAGCGCCCGCGCCTTCGGCACCATCGCCCTGTCGGCCGCCGTGTTCATGAACGTGCTGGACTCGTCGATCGCCAACGTCTCCATCCCCACCATCGCCGGCGACCTGGGCGTCAGCGCCACCCAGGGCACCTGGGTGATCACCTCGTTCGCCGTGGCCAACGCCATCACGGTGCCGCTGACCGGCTGGCTGACGCAGCGATTCGGCCAGGTGCGCCTGTTCGTGATGTCGGTGCTGCTGTTCGTCATCAGTTCCTGGCTGTGCGGCTTCGCCTGGTCGCTGGAATCGCTGGTGTTCTTCCGCGTGCTGCAGGGCGCCGTGGCCGGGCCGATGATCCCGCTGTCGCAGTCCCTGATGCTGGCCAGCTATCCCCGGGCCAAGGCCGGCATGGCCCTGGCGCTCTGGTCCATGACGATCCTGGTCGGCCCGATCGCCGGACCGCTGCTGGGCGGCTGGATCTCGGACAATTATTCCTGGTCCTGGATCTTCTACATCAACGTGCCGGTCGGCCTGCTCGCCGGTTGGGCCTCGTGGCAGGTCTACAAGTCGCGGGAATCGCGGCGCATCCACCTGCCCATCGACCGCATGGGCCTGTTCCTGCTGGTCGTCTGGGTGGGCGCCCTGCAACTGATCCTGGACAAGGGCAAGGAACTGGAATGGTTCGCCAGCCCGCTGATCTGCGTGCTGGCCGTGGTCACGGTCGTGGCCTTCGTCTATTTCGTGATCTGGGAGCTGACCGCCGCGCATCCGGTGGTCGACCTGACCCTGTTCGCGCAGCGCAACTTCACCTCCGGCACCATCGCCCTGTCGGTCGCCTACGGCGTGTTCTTCGGCACCGTCGTGCTGCTGCCCCTGTGGCTGCAGAACACCATGGGCTACACGGCCACCTGGGCGGGCGTGGCCTCGGCCCCGGTGGGCATCCTGGCGATCATCCTGTCGCCGGTGGTGGGCAAGCTGCTGGCCCGCCACGACCCGCGCCCGATCGCCACCATCGCCTTCCTGATCTTCGCCCTGATCAGCTACATGCGCGCCCAGTTCAACACCAGCGTGGACCTGTACACGGTGATGCTGCCCACCTTCATCCAGGGGGCGGCCATGGCGACGTTCTTCATCCCGCTGACGACGATTTCCCTGTCGGGCCTGAGTCCGGACCGGATCCCCGCCGCCGCCGGCCTGTCGAACTTCTTCCGCCTGGTCTGCGGCGCCTTCGGGACTTCGATCACCACCACGATCTGGGACAACCGCGCCACGCTGCACCACAGCCGCCTGACCGAGGCCGCCCGCCCCGGCGAACCGGCCTTCGACCACATCATGGGCGGACTGCAGGGCCTGGGCGTGGACCCGCAGCGCGGCGCCGGCATGCTGGACCGGGTGATCAACCAGCAGGCCTACACGATGTCGGCCACCGACATCTTCTACGCCTCGGCGCTGATCTTCCTGGTCCTGATCGGCCTGATCTGGCTGGCCCGGCCGAAGTCGGCGGCACACGGCGGATCGGGGGCGGCGGCCGGCGCGCATTGAGCTTTTGCGCACGCATCGAGATTTATGCTATAGTTTCGCTTCTTCGCAGTTCCCCGATAGCTCAGTCGGTAGAGCGACGGACTGTTAATCCGCAGGTCCCAGGTTCGAGCCCTGGTCGGGGAGCCAAGAAATTCAAGGACTTAGGTGCAAGCCTAGGTCCTTTTCTTTTGCCTGTCGTATTGATACGCCGCGTCCTGGCCCTCGATGCCCACTCGCCGCCTTCCCGGACATGCTTGCACGCAAACGATCCTCGCTCAAACTGTCGCTGGTGATGCCCTTCGTGGTGCTGATCGCGCTCCTCACGGGTTCGCTGGGCGTGCTCTGGTACTGGACCGGGACCCGCATGGTCTCCACGCTCTCGCGCCAGCTCATGATCGAAATGGTGGAGCGCATCGGCGAGGCGATCGACCGCAACATCTACCATTCCCGGGCCATGCTGGAGGTCGCCTTCCCGCAAGGCCTGCCCGCGCCGACGGACATCTCCCAGGTGCTGCCCGCCCTGCGCGCCCGCCTGTGGGCGGCCACCTGGCTGGACGAGCGGCCGGGCGATTACGTCTATTACGCCAACGTCTCCGGCCAGGGCATCGGGCTGCAACGCGAAGGCCCGAACCGGGCGGAACTGCGCGTCAAGACCGTGGCCACCGCCCACCGGCAGCTGCTCGACCTGAACGGCATCACCGCGCCTCCCGTCCCGCGCGCCACCGAAACCGCCCTGTTCGAGCCGCGCACGCGCCCCTGGTTCCTCCAGGCGCAACATTCCGATCAGGACTACGTCTGGACGCCGACCTACATCGATTTCAACGCCCATGACCTGGTCATCACCCGGGCCCGCAGGCTGCTGTCCGCCTCGGGGGCGTTCGAGGGCGTGGTCGGAGCCGACATCTCCCTGCGTTCGCTGCAGCAATTCCTGGCCGGCCTGTCCCTGGAACCGGGCGCGCGGGCCTTCATCCTGGAAGCCAACGGCCTGTTGATCGCGTCCTCGGACATGCCCAATCTGCGCGAAATGCCGAACGCTCCGCCGCAGCGCATCAACGCGGCCCACCGGATCGACCCGATGCTGCTGTCCGTCTACGAACACCTGCGTCCGATGTTCAAGGTCGCCGGCCCGGTCCTGGACACGGCCCTGTACACGGACGCCGACGGCACGTCCATCCAATACGCCTATCGCCGCGTCACCGACGGCTCCGGCCTCGACTGGCTCGCGATCGTGGCGGTGCCTCACGACGACATGATCGCCGGCATCCGCGGCGACGTCATTCTCGTCGTGGCGCTGGGCCTGCTCGCGCTCGGGATCGCGCTGGGCCTCGGTCTCTGGGTCTTCGGCGGAGTGGCGCGGGACATGCGCACGCTGACCCATGCCGTGCGCCGCGTCGGCCAGGGCGAGATCAATACGCCGATCGCCCTGAGGCGCAAGGATGAAATCGGCGAGCTGGCCGTCAATTTCCAGAAGATGCGCCACAGGTTGTTCACCGATCCGCTCACGGGCTGCATCAATCGCAACGCCCTGCAGCACAGCCTCGCCGCCATGACCAGGCCGGTGCCGGCGGGCCAGCCGCAGCGGCGTTTCGCGCTGCTGTTCCTGGATCTCAACCGCTTCAAGCCGCTCAACGACCGCTGGGGTCATGACAACGGGGACCGCGCGCTGGCCGAGGTGGCGCAGCGCATCAAGGCCCAGCTGCGCGACGACGACCTGCTGGCCCGCCTGGGCGGCGACGAGTTCGTCGCGGTCCTGGAAGGCGTCAGCCAGGATCGCCAGCTGGGGGCCATCCGGGAAAAGATCGAGACCGAGCTCCAGCGCCCCCTGCGCACGCTGCAAGGCCTGCCCGAAGGCGTCTCGGTCACCCTGGGCGTCGCCATGGGCTCGGCCCTGTACCCGCGCGACGGACGCGACCCTCCGTCCCTGCTCAAGCACGCCGACCAGGACATGTACCGCGACAAAAAGGCGTCGGGCGAGGCGCGCTGAGCGCCTGAAACGTACCGCCCTCCCGTTCCGCCCCCGCTCACATCGGGTGACGCACGCTTACTTCGCGTGCCCCGCCGCGCCCCGCCCCGATGCTACGCTGCCAGTATCGGCTGTGCCGCGGCCCACATCCGCGGCGAAAGGTGAAGATGCAGCATCACGTCCACGACAAACCGACCCAGCGCGAGTCCCTGGCGATCAACTATGCCAAGGCCATGGGCATCGTCATGGTGGTCATCGGCCATTACCAGGGGGCGCTCTTCGACTTCTACCGGCCATACACCTTCCACATGCCCCTGTTCTTCTTCATCGGCGGGCTGCTGCTCGACCCGCGCGCCGGCGCGCGGAAGTTCTACGCGGGAATCGCCAGGAAGCACGTGCTGTACGCGGTCTCGACCTATCTGGTGATCGGCTCGATGGCGGTCCTGTTCAGGAACGGCCTGGGCGCCGACATCCAGGGCGACCCGTTCGGCGGCTCGATCCTCGAGATCCTGCGCGCCAACTACCGGTCGAATTTCGAGCAGAACACCTATTTCCTCGTCCTCTGGTTCATCGTCTGCTATGCGGTCACCTCGTCCGCGCTGTTCCCGCTCATCAAGGCGACGCACGAATGGAAATTCGCGTCCGGCGCCTACATCCTGGCGATCCTGGCGCTGGGATACCTGGGCATGGAGACCTTCGCCGGCCGGTTCCAGGCCGGCCGGGACATCGGCTACAACTACCTGAGCCAATGCTGCGTCGCGTCCGCCTTCTACCTGGCCGGATACGTGGCCAGGCCGTTCCTGTGGAAGGGCCTGAACCTGTACGGATTCATCGCCGCCTTCTTCATCATGTACGTGTCCTCGCGGACGGGCTTCGACCACGCGGTCGTGATGGCCTGGAGCAAATACCCGGACGGAGTCCTCATGTCGTTCGCCAGGATCTGCTGCGGCATCTATTCGACGTTCTACCTGTCCTGGGTGCTGTCCAGCGAGAGGATGGACCTGTTCGAGGCCACCGGCAGGGAATCGAAGGCCATCATGAGCTATCACCTGATCGGCTACCTGTTCCTCGACCTGGCCTTCCACGCGCTGGGACTCTACGACATCCGGGACGCCGCGCCGCTGGACCACTTCCACAGCCCGGTGTTCTCCCCGCTCTACATCGTCCTGCCCACGCTGATCCCGGTCGCCTGCGCGGTCTACTGCCGGAAGGCGAAGGCCGGGATCTCCCGGCGCCTCGCGCCGGGCTAGGGCCTGTTCACACTAATCAAGGGGATCGCGTTGGGCCTGAGCGCTGTCGAGCGCAAGGCGTCCACCGCAGCAAGACTCAATGTCTTGCGAGGATGGACAACGCAGCGGGCGGCGGCGCTCAGGCCCAACCCTGCGGGAAGGCATGAAAAATCCGCCTGCCCTGCGTTGCCCGTCTTGCGCGTATGGACACGCGCGGCGCCAGGCGCTTTGTTCAGACAAATTTTTCATGCCTTCGCGTCCCCTTGATTAGTGTGAACAGGCCCTAGCGCCCCCGCCACCGCTCCATCTGCCGCCGGTCGCGCTTGGTGGGGCGGCCCTCCTCGAAATCCCGGGCCGGCTCGGGCGCCAGGCGGCGCATCTCGGCGGCGTGTTCCCGCGCCGCCACGCTGTCGGGCGTTTCCTCGTACAGCAGCGCGGCCCGGGGCGCAGGTCCGCGCACCAGGCTGAGCTCGCGCACCCGGACCCGGACCGGCGGATTGCCGGGGCGGCGCACTTCGATCAGATCGCCCACGGCGATCTCTCGGGCGGGCTTGGCCGGCTGCCCGCCGGCCAGCACCCGCCCGGCGTCGATCTCGTGCGTCGCCAGGCTGCGGGTCTTGTAGAAACGCGCGGCCCACAGCCATTTGTCGAGTCGCATCCTGTCCATCGCCTGTCCTCCATCCGGTCCGGCGGGCGGCCGGCGATCCACCGTCCGGCTTGTCTGCCGCCCTCGCCAGGGATTATCGTCGATCCATGACGAACCCCCTCTACACCATCGGCCACTCGAACCACGGCCTGGACGAATTCACCACCCTGCTGGCCCGGGCCGGCATCGAGTTTCTGGCCGACATCCGCACGGTGCCGCGCTCGCGGTCCAATCCCCAGTTCAACCGGGACACCCTGCCCGGGGCGCTGGCGGCGCACGGCATCGGCTACGCGCACAGGGCTGACCTGGGCGGCCTGCGCGGCAAGTCGAAAACGGTGCCGCCCGACACCAACGGCTATTGGGAAAACGACAGCTTCCACCATTATGCGGACTACGCGCTGGGTGATGAATTCCGCCAGGGACTGGAAACGCTGATCGCGCAGGGCCAGGCGCGCCCCACCGTCATGATGTGCGCCGAATCGGTCTGGTGGCGCTGCCACCGGCGCATCGTGGCCGACCACCTGATCGCCCGGGGCATCCCCGTGTTCCACATCATGGGCGCCGGCCGGCTGGAGCCGGCCAGCCTGACGCCGGGCGCCACGATCCGGGACGACGGCGCGGTGGTGTATCCGGCGCCGGAGGCCTCGCCGCCCGCGCCATGACGCGGCGCGCGCCGCCCCGCGCCGCGGCATCGGGGCCGGCCCGCGTTCAACCCGCCGTCAGCCTCGTAATCACCTGCATCCGCCCCGGAGGGGACGGATGGCGGAACCCGCGCCGCGCCTGATTCCACAGCCGCGCCCAAGGCCGGGGATGGCACACATGCTTACAAACGACGGACGGGGCGGGAAGAACTTCCGCCCGGCCGGGCGTTCTGAGCATCAGGTGGTCATCACCGGCTCGGACACAGGGGTGTCCGGGCATCCTCTGGAGTTGATGTCATGACGACACGTTCCCGCATTGCTTTCCTGGTCGCCTGCTCGGCCGCCGCCCTGGGTCTCACCACGGCATCCGCCTTTGCCGCCGACGCGCCCGCCGGCCAGCCCGCCGCGCAATCCGCCCCGCAGCACGCGGGCAAGAAAATGCCCCATCACCATGCCAAGGCGACGAAGGGCCACCAAAGCGCGAAGACGCACCATGCCAAGGCGCCGAAAACCCCGGCCTGATCGACCCATGCACGGGCGCGCCCTCTCCCCGCGCCCGCCCGCTTCCAACGCCGCGGACCTGCGCCCGCGGCGTTTTTCGTTTTTCACACTGCCGCGCCGGGACTTCCGATACACTGGGTTCCTTTTCAGTTTCCCGTCCCGACCCGCCGCATGCATCCGCACCGCCACGCCCTGCACAACGAACTGCACGCCCGCCCTTCGATGTATTTCGACGCGCCGGCCCAGGTCTTTCACCTGGCCTTCCTGGACGAGCACGAATCGGCGGAAACCATCGTGCGCTCGCTGTGCGACCGCCACGTCGCGCTGGCCGATCCCACCCTGCCCCAGGGCGAATTCCCGGTGGGCGGCGCGCGGCTGAAATGGGAGCGGCACACCGAATTCCTGACCCTGACCCTGGTGATGCCCGGCGCCCAGGCCACGCCCTGGGCCGCCCTGCCGCCCGTGCTGGCCGAAGTCGCCGAGGCCCACAGCGCCCTGCTGATCAACGCCGATCAGGTCTGCGTGGAATCCGAGGCCACCTGGCGCGGATCGATCGACGACTACGGCTTCAAGGACCCGGTCGGCTCCAGCCTGGACGACGGCAAGGCCACCGTCTGGAGCGACCTGCGCCTGAACGGCAACGGGCTGAACCGCATGCTGGTGCTCAACCGGCAGTTCGACGGCCGGCGGCTGGGCCGCATGGTGCGCCGCCTGCTGGAAGTCGAGACCTACCGCCTGATGGCATCCCTGACCCTGCCCGTCGCCCGCGCCCTGGGCACGGAACTGCGCCAGTACGAACAGGAACTGGCCGCCCTGTCCGACGCCAACGCCCGCGCCGAACCCCAGGACATCAAGGCCCTGCTGGAACGCATCACCCGCCTGTCCGCCCGGATCACCCAGACCAGCGCCCGCACGCGGCTGCGCTTCAGCGCCACCGAGGCCTACGCCCAGCTGGTCTTCGAACGCATCGCGGAACTGCACGAAAGCCGCACCGGCGACTGCCAGCAGCTGGGCACCTTCATCGCCCAGCGCTTCCGTCCCACGGTGCGCTACTGCGCCTCCACCGACCAGCGCCTGGGCCGCATCGGCAGCGCCGTATCCCACCTGAGCAATCTGCTCCAGGCCCGCGTCCAGGTCGAGATGGAGGAGCAGAACAGCCAGATCCTGCAGAACCTGAGCACCCGCGCCGAAACCCAGATCAAGATCCAGAAGGCGGTGGAAGGCCTGTCCATCATCGCCATCAGCTATTATCTGTTCAGCCTGTTCAAGCTGCTGTACCAGGGCGTCCTCACGCTGGGACTCGAACTGCCGCCCCGCACGGCCCTGCTGGCCGGCACACCGCTGGCGGCGCTGATCATCGGCGCGATCGCCTACCGCATCCGCAACGCCCGGCGCCACTGACGCCCCCGACCCCACGGCCCGACGACCATGCCCACCTTGCACTTCCGCAGCTTCCTGCTGCTGCTGACCGCCGTCTCGATCGCCTTCATCAGCATCCTGCTGCCCTTCTACGCGGCGATCTTCTGGGGTGGCGTGCTGGCGGTGATCTTCAGCCCCCTGCACCGGCGCCTGCTGCGCCTCCTGGGCGGTCGCAGCCCCAGCCTGGCGGCCTTCCTGACGCTGCTGTGCATCACCCTGATCGTGATCCTGCCGATGCTGTTCATCGCCGCCTCCCTCGCCAACGAGGTCGCGGGGCTGTACACCCGCATCAATTCCGGCCAGCTGAACCTGGGCGGCTACTACGAGCAGATCGTCGGCGCCCTGCCGCCTTCCGTGCACGGCTGGCTGGATTCCTTCGGCCTGGGCGACCTGCTCAGCATCCGCGAGAAGCTCTCGACCGGCGCCCTGCAGGCCAGCCAGTTCCTGGCCAAGCAGGCCGTCAACGTCGGCCAGAACACCTTCCAGTTCGTGGTCGGCCTGGGCATCATGCTGTACCTGCTGTTCTTCCTGCTGCGCGACGGGGCGGCCATCGTGCCCAGGCTCAAGCGCCTGATCCCGCTGGAAGACTCGCACCGCCACGGCCTGTTCCAGAAGTTCGCCACCGTGGTGCGTGCCACGGTCAAGGGCAACATCGTCATCGCCGCCACCCAGGGCCTGCTGGGCGGCCTGATGTTCGCCTTCCTGGGCATCCAGGGGTCCCTGTTCTGGGGGGTGATGATGGCCTTCCTGTCCCTGCTGCCGGCCGTGGGCGCCTCGCTGATCTGGGTGCCGGTCGCCATCTACTTCCTGGTCACCGGCGCCCTGTGGCAGGGCATCGTCCTGATCCTGTTCGGCGTGCTGGTCATCGGACTGCTGGACAACCTGCTGCGCCCCATCCTGGTGGGCAAGGATACCAAGCTGCCCGACTACGTGGTGCTGATCTCCACCCTGGGGGGCCTGTCGGTGTTCGGCCTGAACGGCTTCGTCATCGGCCCGCTGTTCGCCGCGCTGTGCATGGCCTGCTGGGACCTGTTCCCCGACGCGATCGCCCAGCACCAGCAGGGGCTCCGGGACGTCAGGTCCACAGGATCGCCAGATTCACCGCCAGAGCAACCCCCCAGATGATCGAGCGCACCGTGCCGCGCCCCAGGGCGTAGGCCAGCACGTACAGCACCCGCAGGGCCACCCAGGCGCCCATCAGCCCGGCCAGCCGGTCCGGCTGCGCCCCGGCGTACAGGGCGTACAGCACGGCCGCGTAGAAGAACGGCAAGCCCTCGAACAGGTTCGCCTGCGCCGCGTTGGCGCGCGCCCGCCAGCCCTGCTGGGCGGCCAGCCAGGGGCGCGGATCGTCGTTGTCGAACCGGCGCCCGCCGGCCTTGGCCGCCAGCGCGGCCCCGTACGGCAGCACGGCCGCCGCCACCATCAATCCCTGTACCCAGCTCATTCCGACCTCTCCCGGATGGACAACTCGACGTTCGTATTATGACGGCGCGCGGCCCCGGCGTGGCGCCATCCCGCGCCCGATGCCGTCTTCCAACACGCGGAAAAATTCATGTACAATGGCTGGCTTTGGTGGTGAGCATGAATTTGCCCTGCCGCCAGATCGGGGGATGCCCGCGCATCCGCCGTCGCCGGCTTAGCTCAGTTGGTAGAGCAGCTCATTCGTAATGAGAAGGTCGGGGGTTCGACTCCTCTAGCCGGCACCAATCGAATCGATGAAAACGCCAGCCCGACGGGCTGGCGTTTTCGTTTTTCCGGCCGGAACCATGCCCGACGCTACAAGGCCTCGCGCATGGCGCGCTTGTTCAGCTTGCCCACGCTGGTGCGCGGCAGGCTGTCCACGAACCGGACCCGGTCCGGCACGGCGAAGCGCGACAGGACGCCGGCATCGACCGCCGCCTGGACATGGGCGCGGATGGCCGCCTCGTCCACGGACTGCCCGGGCTTGAGCACGACCAGGGGCAGCGGACGCTCGCCCCACCGGGCGTCGGGCGCCGCCACCACGGCGACCTCCGTCACGGCCGGATGGCGGGAAATCACGTCCTCCAGCGCCAGCGACGACACCCATTCCCCGCCCGTCTTGATGACGTCCTTGAGACGGTCGGTGACGGTCAGCATGCCGCGCGCATCCAGCGTCCCGATATCGCCCGTATGCAGCCAGCCGCCCCGCCACAGGGCTTCGGATGCCTCGGGCCTGCCCAGGTAGCCCTGGGTCAGCCACGGCGCGCGCACCACGATCTCGCCCACGCTGGCGCCGTCGCCCGGCACGTCGCGCAGATCGTCGTCCACCACGCGCAGCTGCACCAGCGGCAGCGCGTAGCCGGTGCGCGTGCGGTCGCGCAACCGCGCGTCCGCATCCCCGTCCCCGTCCCGGAGCTGCGCCAGCGTCAGGATCGGGCAGGTCTCGGACATGCCGTAGCCGGTGAACACGTCGACCCCCCGGTCCAGCGCGGCCCGGGCCAGGCCCCGCGGCAGCGCCGACCCGCCGATGATGAGCTTGCAGGCCGACAGATCCGTCCCGGCGGCGTCGGGATGGTTCAGCAGCATGTGCAGGATGGTGGGCACGCAATGCGAGAAGGTCACGCCTTCCTCGCGGATCAGCCGCAGCAGGACGTCCGGCGCGTAGCGCCCCGGATAGATCTGCCGCAGGCCCAGCAGGGTCGCCACGTAGGGCAGCCCCCAGGCATGCACGTGGAACATGGGGGTCATCGGCATGTAGACGTCGCCGCGATGCAGGCGGCCCTGCGCCATCGGGCTGCCCAGGGCGGCGGAAGTCGCCAGGGTGTGCAGGACCAGTTGGCGATGGCTGAAATGCACGCCCTTGGGCTCTCCGGTGGTGCCCGTCGTATAGAAGGTGGTCGCCCGCGCATTCTCGTCCAGGTCGGGAAAATCGAACGACGGCCGCGCGCGGGCCAGCAGGGCCTCGTATTCGCCGTGCGTCCCGGCCTGCCCGCCACCGGCCGCGTCGGTCAGCGACACGATCCGCCGCACGGTCCGCAGGCGGTCGCGGATCGCGGTCAGGATCGGCACGAAATCGTCGTGGATCAGCAGGACGCCGGCCTCGGCGTCGTTCAGGGTATAGGCGATCTGATCCGGCGACAGGCGCACATTCACCGTCTGCAGCACGGCGCCCATCATGGGCACGGCGAAGAAGGCTTCCAGGTAGCGATGGCTGTCCCAGTCCATGACGGCCACGGTGTCGCCGGGACGGACGCCCAGCTCGGCCAGCGCCTGCGCCAGCCTCGCCACCCGGTCGAAAAAGTCCGGATATCCGAAACGGCGGCCCAGGTGGACGATCTCGCGGTCGCTGGCCGCGGCCCGGGACGACAGGAAGATCTGCTTGATCAGCAAGGGATAGCCGTAAGCCGAGGAAGACGCCAGAGGTTCCACTGCCATGACACTGTCTCCTGTTCGATGGAAAGCGTCCTTCCTTATACTCCGGCCCGGCGTTTGAAATCCGCTAACATGGGCCGCATCGTCCACACCCAGGCCACCCGGCGCGCCGCCGGGCTGGTTCTCATACAGCGACCGCCACATGCCGACCGAATCCTTCGTCCCCGTGATCGAATCCCTGCTGGACACCGATCTGTACAAGTTCACGATGTGGCAGGCCATGCTGCACCGCCACCCGGCCGCGCAGGCCGAGTACCGCTTCATCTGCCGCGAACGCCCGGAACATCCCCTGTCGGAACTGGTGCCGGAGATCGAGCGGCAGCTGGATCACCTGTGCGCCCTGCGCTTCCAGCCGGAAGAGCTCGACTACCTGCGCGGGCTGCGCTACATCAAGTCCGATTTCGTCGACTTCCTGTCGCTGTTCCATTTCCAGCGCCACTTCATCCAGGTCTCGGCCCGGGGCGAGGCGCTGGAGATCGTGGCGCGCGGGCCGCAGGTCCACGTCATGGCCTTCGAGGTCTTCGTCCTGGCGATCGTCAACGAGCTGTATTTCCGCCGCCACCAGACCCCGGACGTGCTGGCGGAAGGCCGCCGCCGGCTGCGGGACAAGATCTCGCTGCTGCGGGAATTCGGCCGCGAACCGGCGCGGCGCTTTCCCCTGCAGATCTCGGATTTCGGCCTGCGCCGGCGGTTTTCCCGCGCCTGGCAGGCCGAGGTCGTGGACACCCTGCGCCAGGCGGCGCCGCGCCACATCACCGGCACGTCGAACGTCGCCCTGGCGCGCGCGCTGGACCTGGTGCCGGTGGGCACCATGGCGCACGAATACCTGCAGTCCTACCAGGCCTTCGGCAAGGTGCGGCTGCGCGACTTCCAGCGCGCCGCCCTGGAGGACTGGGTCCAGGAGTACCGGGGCGACCTGGGCATCGCCCTGACCGACGTGGTGGGCATGGACGCCTTCCTGGCGGATTTCGACCTGTATTTCGCCAAGCTGTTCGACGGGCTGCGCCACGATTCCGGCGACCCGGTCGCCTGGGGCGAACGGGCGATCGCCCACTACCGGTCGCTGCGCATCGACCCGGCCGGCAAGCGTTTCGTGTTTTCGGACGGACTGGACCTGCCGCGCGCGCTGGACCTGTACCGCCGCTTCGCCGACCGGGTGCAGCCGGCCTTCGGCATCGGCACCAACCTGACCAACGACCTGGGTCCCAGGCCGTTGAACATCGTCATGAAGCTGTTCCAGTGCAACGGCATGCCGACCGCCAAGCTGCCCGACAGCCCCGGCAAGGTCCACTGCACCGACGAGACCTTCCTGGCCTACCTGCGCCAGGTGTTCGGCCGCGCTGGCTGAGCGCCCGCCTCGCCGCTTGCAAGCGGCCCGGATTCGCCAGGCGCAAACCAGTCCGCAGGGACTGGCCCGCGCCGGGCTCGTCCCGGCGGCAAAACGGCCCGAACTACGCCGTGCCGCCGACGGTCAGGCCGTCGATGCGCAGGGTCGGCATGCCCACGCCGACGGGCACGCTCTGGCCTTCCTTGCCGCAGGTGCCCACCCCCGAATCCAGGGCCAGGTCGTCGCCGATCATGGCGATGCGGCCCATGGCTTCCGGGCCGCTGCCGATCAGCGTGGCGCCCTTGACGGGATGGGTGACGCGGCCGTTCTCGATCAGATAGGCCTCGGACGCCGAGAACACGAACTTGCCGCTGGTGATGTCCACCTGGCCGCCGCCGAAATTGACGGCGTACAGGCCGCGGTCCACCGAGGCGATGATGTCCTTGGGATCGTCGCGGCCGGCCAGCATGTAGGTGTTGGTCATGCGCGGCATGGGCAGGTGCGCGTAGGATTCGCGCCGCCCGTTGCCGGTGGGGGCCTGCTTCATCAGGCGGGCGTTCATGGAATCCTGCATGTAGCCGCGCAGGATGCCGTCCTCGATCAGGACGTTGCGCTGGGTGGGGTGGCCTTCGTCGTCCACGTTCAGCGAACCGCGCCGGTCCGCCAGCGTGCCGTCGTCCACCACCGTGACGCCGCGCGAGGCCACGCGTTCGCCGATGCGCCCGGAGAACACGCTGGAGCCCTTGCGGTTGAAGTCGCCTTCCAGCCCGTGGCCCACGGCCTCGTGCAGCAGGATGCCGGGCCAGCCGGAACCCAGCACCACCGTCATCTGCCCGGCCGGCGCGGGGCGCGCTTCGAGATTGACGCGCGCCTCGTGCACCGCGCGGTCCACGTAGCCGCGCAGGACCTCGTCGGTGAAATAGGCCAGGCCGGTGCGCCCACCCCCGCCGCCGTGGCCCATTTCCCGCCGCCCCTTGCGTTCGGCGATGACGGTCAGGGACAGGCGCACCAGGGGGCGCACGTCGGCCACCAGCCGGCCGTCGCTGCCGGCCACCAGGATGACGTCGTACTCGGCCGCCAGGCCGGCCATGACCTGGATGATTTCCGGATCGGCGGCGCGGGCCATGCGTTCGACCCGTTCCAGCAGGGCCACCTTGTCCGGGGCGGACAAGGAGTCCACGGGATTGACGGCCGCATACAGATGGTGCGGGGTTTCGACCCCGCCGTCGACGCGGCACCGGCCGGCGCCCTGGCGCGCGATGGTGCGCACCGCCCGGGCCGAGGACATCAGGGCCTGCGGCGACAGGCTATCGGAATAGGCGAAGGCGGTTTTCTCGCCGCTGACGGCCCGCACCCCCACGCCCTGGTCGATGGAGAAACTGCCGGTCTTGACGATGCCTTCCTCGAGGCTCCAGCCTTCGGAGCAACTGTATTGAAAATACAGGTCGGCATAATCGACCCGATGGCTGTGAATATCGGACAGCGCCCTCGCCAGATGGGATTCGTCCAGTCCCCACGGTTCCAGCAACAGCGTCCGGGCGGTATTCAGGGCATCCAGGCCCGGTTCAACAATTTTCATCTGACACCATTCATCAATCGATCGTCACGCCGCGCCCGCGCGCGGCCTTTTGCGTTTCGCATTCACAGGACCCGGTGGCGCAGCGCGGGCAATGATTCCCGCACCGCCTCCAGGCGGTCCGCATCCAGCGTTCCGGCGGCGACGCCGGGGCCTTCGGGCAGGCAATCCAGGATTTCGCCCCAGGGGTCGATCAGCATCGAATGGCCCCAGGTGCGCCGGCCGTTGGCGTGCGTGCCGCCCTGGGCGCTGGCCAGCACATAGCACTGGTTTTCGATGGCTCGCGCGCGCAGCAGGACTTCCCAGTGTACCGAACCCGTGGTCCAGGTAAAAGCGGCCGGCAGCACCATCAGCCGCACGTCGCCCTGGGCCCGGAAGAATTCGGGGAAACGCAGGTCATAGCAAATTCCCAATGCCGTGCGCCCGAACGGCGTGTCGAACACCTGGGGCGATTCATCCCCGGGGCGGATGGCCCGGGATTCGTCATAGGATTCCTGCCCGCGCTGGAAACTGAACAGGTGGATCTTGTCATACCGGGCGCATATTCGGCCCTGGGGATCGTAAACCAGGCATGCGTTATAGACGCGGCCCGCGTCCGGACTGCGCAGGGGCAGCGTGCCGCCGACCAGCCAGATGCCGTGGCGCCGCGCCTGATCCGCGAGAAACGACTGGATCGGTCCGTCACCCGGTGTTTCAGCCAGCGGCAGTTTATCCGTATCGCGACGTCCCATGAAACAAAAATATTCAGGCAGCGCCACCAGCGACGCGCCGCCGGAAACGGCATTTTCGATCCCTTGCGCCGCCTGTTCCAGATTATCCGCCACCGTCATGCCGGATACCATCTGCACCGCCGCGACCCGCATCGAACGATCTCGACCGTTCATGAATGCTCCGATTATCGAATGAATGCCGCGCCATGGTCACAGTTCGAAATGACGGATATTGCGCACATTCATTGAAATAAGTTTAAAATCAACGGCCGGCATTCAAATTCAATCCATTTTGAATCCGGCCACCATATCGATCGACCCCGAACGGAGCCATGAATGACCCGTACCAGCTATAACACCGAAAAATCCCGTCTCGAAAAAGAAATGGCCAAGCTCCAGAAAAAGATCCAGACGCTGCAGGCCAAGCAGCGCAAGCCCAAGATCGCCGCGATCGTGCGCTCGATGCGCGAATACGACATCAGCCCGGAAGAAATCGCCGCGGCCTTCAACCGCAAGCCGGCCGGCCGCGCACCCGCCGCCGCGCCGCGCAAGACCGGCACCGCGACCAAGCGCGTGATCGCCCCGAAATACCGTCACCCCGAAACCCAGGCCACCTGGACGGGCCGCGGCAAGGCCCCGCGCTGGATCACCGATGCGGAAGCCGCCGGCACCCCGCGCGACACGTTCCTGATCGCCGCCGAATCCGCTTGAGCGGATTCATTCCACAGGATACCGCACCTCGACGACCTGGCCATTGCGGCCGGGGAAGCGGTCGAACAGGGCGCGCGCCAGGTACGGCATGGCCGCGCCCAGCTGGTTCTGGCGGCTGGACGCCACCGCCGTGGCGCGATAGACCTCGCGCCCCTGCTGCGTCCGGTCGTCGATCCGCACGGACAGGGTCAGGCGATACACGTCGACCGCGACGGTCTGGATCGCCGGCCCCATCCCCCAGGCCCAGCGGGGATGATGAAAACCGGCATACGGCCCGTAGAACCCGGGATACATATACGGATCGACGAATTCCTGGCGCCATTCGCGCTCGAGCGGACTGTCGTATTCCACGTGCACCGTGAAACGCGCCGCGCCGGCCGACTTGGCTTCCACCAGACCGGTCGGGCCCAGTGCGGCGCGCACCGAGTCGGCATAGGTCTGGAACTGAAGATTATTGCGCTGCGCCTCGTCGGCCTCGATCCAGTAGGTCGCCCCCTGGGTATTTTCCGGCCACTGCTGATACCGCGTGACCTGGGCGGAAAACACCGATGCGCATCCCCCCAGCATCAGCGCCAGACATAATCCGGAAAACCACCGGACCCATCCGCGCCCCGTCGGCGCCGTTTCCATACCGCCCTTCATTGCATCACCATCCCGATTCCAGGAACCCGCGTCCTCCGGGCTCATCATGTCTCAATGATAGGCGCAGCCGCGTTTCGCGAACAGCCGGCCGTTGCACTCCGATACAGCCCGGCCGGCGGCGGCATGAATGACCGGGCCGACTACAATGGGGACGCACGCAACGTTTTTCGGAAACAGACCCATGCGCACGGATACCGCCCCCACCATTTTCCGCCAGGACTACGCCCCCTACCCCTACCGGCTGCCCCAGGTCCGGCTGGAATTCGACCTGGCGGCTGAATCCACCCGGGTACGCTCCGAACTGCGTTTCGAACCCGCCCCGGACACCGCGCCGGGCACGCCGCTGGTGCTGCAAGGCGAGGACCTGGAACTGGTCGAGGTCCGCCTCGACGGCCGGCCGCTGGCCGCCGACGAATACCAGCTGGCCGACGATACCCTCAGCCTGGTCCCGCCCGGACACGGCAAGCCCTTCACGATCGGCATCGTCAGCCTGTGCCGCCCGGCGGACAACACCACCCTGATGGGCCTGTACGTCTCGGGCGACAAGCTCTTCACCCAGTGCGAGGCGCAGGGCTTCCGCCGCATCACCTGGTTCCCGGACCGGCCCGACGTGATGGCGCGCTTCGAGGTCCTGCTGCGCGCCGACCCGACCGCCTACCCGCTGCTGCTGTCCAACGGCAACCTGATCGAACAGGCCGGCCTGCCGGACGGCCGCCACCAGGCCCTGTGGCGCGACCCCCATCCCAAGCCCTGCTACCTGTTCGCCCTGGTGGCCGGCGACTTCGACTGCATCGAGCGCACCGAGACCACCCGCGGCGGCCGCGAAGTGCTGCTGCAGGTCTACAGCGACAAGGGCTACCGGGAACAGACCCGCTGGGCGCTGGATTGCCTGGCGAACGCCCTGCATTGGGACGAACGGCGCTTCGGCCTGGAACTGGACCTGGACCGCTTCATGGTGGTGGCGGCGCGCGACTTCAACATGGGCGCGATGGAAAACAAGGGCCTGAACATCTTCAACGCCGCCTACGTCCTGGCCGATCCCGCCACCGCCACGGACGCCGCCTATCGCGGCATCGAGGCCGTGATCGGTCACGAATACTTCCACAACTGGACCGGCAACCGCGTCACCTGCCGCGACTGGTTCCAGCTGTCCCTGAAGGAAGGCCTGACGGTCTTCCGCGACCAGGAATTCTCCGCCGACATGCTGGCCGAAGGCCTGCCGCCCGCCGAGGCCGCCAGCGCCCGGGCCGTCAAGCGCATCGACGACGTGCACACCCTGCGGCTGGCCCAGTTCCCGGAAGACGCCGGCCCCATGGCCCACCCCATCCGGCCGGACAGCTACCAGGAAATCGGCAATTTCTATACCGCCACGGTCTACGAAAAGGGCGCGGAAGTCATCCGCATGCAGCACACCCTGCTGGGCGAAGACGGATTCCGCGCCGGCATGGACGAATACTTCCGCCGCCACGACGGCCAGGCGGTGACCTGCGACGACTTCGTCGACGCCATGGAATCCGTCTACGCGCAACGGCACCCAGGCCAGGATTTCGCCGTCTTCCGGCGCTGGTACGCCCAGGCCGGCACCCCGCGCGTGCGGGTCCGCTCGGCCTACGACCCCGCCGCCCGCGCCTGCCGCATCACGCTGGAACAACACTGCGCGCCGGCGGGCCTGGAGGCCCGGCAATCCCCGCCGCCCGAAAAACCGCCCCTGCACATCCCCGTCGCCATCGGCCTGATCGACGCGGATGGCAAGCCCATGCCCATCCAGTGGGAAGGCGAACCCCGCGACACCGTCGTCCTGGAACTGCGCGAAGCCAGCCGGACCTGGACGCTGGCGGACATCCCGCGCGCGCCCGTGCCGTCGCTGCTGCGCGGCTTCTCCGCGCCCGTCATCCTGGAAACCGACCGCACGGCGGACGACCTGGCCCTGCTGGCGCGCCGCGACCCGGATCCCTTCGCCCGCTGGGACGCCGTCCAGGAAACCGCCCATCGCCACCTGCAGGCCTGCATCGCGGCCGACCGCGACGGCGGTCCGCAGCCTGCGCCGGACACGCTGCTGGACATCTGGCGCGCCGCGCTGGACGACGAGCTGTCGCCCGCCTACCGGGCGCGGCTGCTGGCCCTGCCCGCCGTGCGCGAAGTCATCGACCGCGGAGAGCCCATGGATCCCCGCGCCGCCGTGGCGGCCTGGACCCGGACCCGGCAGGCGCTGGGCGCGCAACTGGCCGAAGCCTGGCGCGCCACCTATGACGCGCTGGCGGACGACGGCGGCCCCTATTCGCCGGATCCGGTCTCGTCCGGCCGCCGTACCCTGCGCAACCTGGCCCTGGACAATCTGCTGGCCGGCGACGCGCCCGGTGCGGTCGATCTGGCCCTGGCGCAATACCGCCAGGCCCGCAACATGACCGAAAGCCTGGGGGCGTTGACCGCCCTGCTGCAGCACACGCCGCAGGCCGCCGCCGAGCCGCTGGCCGACTTCCACGCGCGCTGGCGCGACGACCCGCTGGTGCTGGACCGCTGGTTCGGCGCCCAGGCCAGCGCGCCGGGCTGCTCGGTGGCCGGCGTGCGCGCCCTGATGGCCCTGCCGGATTTCTCGCTGCGCAACCCCAACCGCGCGCGCGCCGTCGTCTTCCGCTTCTGCCTGGACAATCCCGGCAACCTCCACACCCCGGAAGGCTACGACTTCTGGGCCGAGCAGGTGCTGGCGCTCGACGCCCTGAATCCGGAAGTCGCCGCGCGGCTGTCGCGCGCCTTCGACAACTGGGCGCGCCACGAGCCCGTCGCCCGCGCCGGCATGCAGGCCGCCCTGCGCCGCGTGCTGGACGCGCCGGACCTGTCGCGCAACGTCCGGGAAATCGTTTCGAAAGCACTTGCCACTTAGCATGCCTTTTTGCCGCCGGGATGAGCCCGGACATGGGGCAGTCCTCATGGACTACCCCATGCCTGGCGAATCCGAGCGGCATGCAGGCCGCGAGGTGGACGCCAATCGGCACAGTCCACGCAGCGCAGCGCTACATTTACTGATTCCATTTTCTTCGGGGAACCTACCTTGAAATACAAGACCTTGACCCAGTACCTGGTCGAGCAGCAGCGCCAACACAAGGCCGTGTCGGCCGAAGTGCGCCTGCTGATCGAAACCGTGTCGCGCGCCTGCAAGGCGATCAGCCACGCCGTCAGCAAGGGGGCGCTGGGCGGCGTGCTCGGCAGCCTGGGCACCGAAAACGTCCAGGGCGAAGTGCAGAAGAAGCTCGACGTGCTGTCCAACGAAATCCTGCTGGAAGCCAATGAATGGGGCGGCAACCTGGCGGCCATGGCCTCCGAGGAAATGCAGACCATCCACCGCATCCCGAACCACTACCCCAAGGGCCAGAACCTGCTGCTGTTCGATCCCCTGGACGGCTCCTCGAACATCGACGTGAACGTGTCCATCGGCACGATCTTCTCCGTGCTGCAGGCCCCCGCCGAGGCCGCCGGACGGGAAATCGCCGAAGAGGACTTCCTGCAGCCCGGCACCCGCCAGGTCGCCGCCGGCTACGCCATCTACGGCCCGCAGACCATGCTGGTGCTGACCGTGGGCGCGGGAGTCATGGGTTTCACGCTGGACCGCGAAATGGGTTCCTGGCTGCTGACGCACGAAAACATCCGCCTGCCCGAGCAGACGGCGGAATTCGCCATCAACATGTCCAACACGCGGCACTGGGAAGCGCCCGTGCGCCGCTACATCGACGAATGCCTGCAGGGCGAGACCGGCCCCCTGGGCAAGAACTACAACATGCGCTGGATCGCGTCCATGGTGGCCGACGTGCACCGCATCCTGACGCGCGGCGGGATCTTCATGTACCCGCGCGACGCCCGGGCTTCCGGGCGCAAGGGCAAGCTGCGCCTGATGTACGAGGCCAATCCCATGAGCTTCCTGGTCGAACAGGCCGGCGGACGCGCCATCGACGGCACCGGCCGCATCCTGGACATCCAGCCCGACGCCCTGCACCAGCGCGTCGGCGTCATCCTGGGCTCGCGCGAGGAAGTCGAGCGCCTGCAGCGCTACCACCAGGAAGCCTGATCCGGCGATCCGGCAGGCGGGCGGGGCCCAGGCCACGCAGCCTGGCACCCTGGAGCCGGCCCGGAGGCCGCGACCTCAGTCCAGGGTCAGCACCGTCGCGCCCGTCGTGCCGCGCGCATTCAGCGCCTCGTGCGCCCGCGCGGCGTCCGCCAGGGCGAAGCGCTGGCCGATGACGATGTCCAGCTTGCCGGCCGTCACCAGTTCGAACAGTTCGTCGGCGGCGGCCTGCATGGCCTGGGCGGTGGGCACGTGGGTGGCGAGCGTCGGCCGGGTGACGTACAGCGAGCCCTTGGCCGCCAGGATGCCCAGGTTCACGCCCTCGACCGGACCGGACGCATTGCCGAAGCTGACCATCAGGCCGCGCGGCTGCAGGCAGTCCAGCGAGATTTCCCAGGTGCTCTTGCCCACCCCGTCGTAGACCACCGGGACCTTGCGGCCTTCGGTCAGTTCCTTGACCCGGGCGACGATGTCCTCGCGGCTGGAGTCGATGACTTCCCAGGCGCCGTGGCGGCGCGCCAGCGCCGCCTTTTCCGGGGTGGACGCGGTGCCGATCAGGCGCACGCCCAGCGCCCTGGCCCACTGGCAGGCGATCAGGCCGACGCCGCCCGCGGCGGCATGGAACAGGATCGTCTCGTTGCCCTGCAGCCGATAGGTCTGGCGGAACAGGTACTGCACCGTCAGGCCCTTGAGCATCAGCGCGGCGGCCTGCTCGAAGCCCACGCCGTCGGGGATCCTGACGACCCGGTCGGCGGGCACGTTGCGCAGGTCCGCATAGGCGCCGATGGGGCTCTGCCCATAGGCCACGCGATCGCCCGCGCGCAGGTGGCGCACCTCGGCCCCCGCCGACTCGACCACGCCCGAGGCCTCGAAACCCAGGCCGTGCGGCAAGGGATTCGGGTACAGCCCCGTGCGACAATAGATGTCGATGAAATTCAGGCCGACCGCCTTTTGGCGGATGCGGACCTCGTGCGGCGCGGGAGGCGGGACGTCCGTCTCTTCCAGCCGCATCAGCTCGGGGCCGCCATGCCCATGGACACGGATCACCCGGGCCTTTTCCACTTTTTCCACGATGGACTCCTACGGCCCCCGCCGGGCCTGACAGTTCGACACCGAATCAGACTAGCATGAATTCCCGCCAGGCCACGACGGCCATCCACATCACCGCCGTCCTGTTCGGGCTGACCGGCATCTTCGGCGAGCTGATCCAGGCCGGCGCCGTCCTGATCACGGCGGGACGCGCCGCGTTCGCCACCGCAACCCTGCTGCTGTTCATGGCCCGCGCCGGCCACCGGCCCGCGCGGCCGGGCCGCCGCGCCCTGCCCGTGCTGCTGGCGGCCGGCGTCCTGCTGGCGGTCCATTGGACCACCTTCTTCGTCGCCGTGAAGGTCGGCGGCATCGCCATCGCCACCCTGGGCTTCGCCAGCTTTCCCGCCTTCATCACCCTGTTCGAGGGCTTCCTGTTCCACGAACGCACCCGGGCCTCCGAATGGGCCGTGGTCGCCCTGGTGACCGCCGGCCTGGGGCTGGTCACGCCGTCCTTCGATTTCGGCGACCAGGCCACCGTCGGCCTGGGCTGGGCGGTGGCCTCGGGCCTGTCCTTCGCCCTGTTCACCCTGGCCAACCGCAAGGCCGTCGGCCTGCTGCCGGCCCGCGAGCTGGCCTGCTGGGAGAACGGCGCCGTCGCCCTGCTGACCCTGCCCTGGTGCCTCGCAGAATTCGCGGGCCTGCGGATTCTGGACTGGGTCTGGCTGTTCGTGCTGGGCGTGTTCTGCACCGCCCTGTCCCATGCCCTGCTGGTCGCCAGCCTGGCCCGGCTGAAGGCCCGCACCGCCGGCATCGTGATCGCCCTGGAGCCGGTCTACGCCATCCTGTTCGCGGCCATCCTGTTCGCGCAGTATCCTTCGGCGCGCGCGCTGGCGGGCGGCGCCCTCATCATCGGCGCGATCGTCTGGTCGGGCCTGCGGCGCGCCGCCGCAGACTGATTCGGCCCGAGGCGCTAAAATCGAAGGTTCGTTGAACGCATCCTCTTGAACTCGACACATCATGGCCGGACACAGCAAATGGGCAAACATCCAGCACCGCAAAGGGCGTCAGGACGCCAAGCGCGGCAAGCTCTGGACGAAGATCATCCGTGAAATCACCGTGGCCGCCCGCGCCGGCGGCCCCGACCCCGATGCCAACCCCGCCCTGCGCCTGGCCTGGGACAAGGCCACGTCCGCCAACATGCCCAAGGACAACATCCTGCGCGCCATCCAGCGCGGGTCCGGCACCGAGGACGGCGCCAACTACGAGGAAATCCGCTACGAAGGCTACGGCATCGGCGGCGCCGCCCTGATCATCGACTGCATGACGGACAACCGCCAGCGCACCGTGTCCGAAGTCCGCCACACGCTGTCCAAGCACGGCGGCAACCTGGGCCAGGACGGCAGCGTGGTCTTCATGTTCAAGCATTGCGGCCAGTTCATCTTCGCCCCGGGCACGTCCGAGGAACAGGTCATGAACGTCGCCCTGGACAACGGCGCCGACGACGTCCAGTCCGACGAGGAAGGCGTGATCGAGGTCACCTGCGAGCCCGGCGACTACGCCGCCCTGAAGCAGGCCTTCGACGCCGCCGGCCTGCAGGCCGAGATCCACGGCGTGGTCATGAAGGCCCTGTCCAAGATCCAGCTCGCCGGCGAGGACGCCGAACGCATGCAGAAGATCATCGACCTCCTCGAGGACCTGGACGACGTCCAGGAAGTCTTCACCACCGCCGTCCTGGACGAGGCCGAATGAAACTGCTCGTCATCGGCTCCGGCGGCCGCGAACACGCCCTGGCCTGGCGCCTGGCGCAATCGCCCCGGGTGCACAAGGTCTACGTGGCGCCGGGCAACGGCGGCACCGGCAGGGCGCCCACCCTGGAAAACCTGCCGCTGCAGGACACCGGCGCCCTGATCGAATTCGCCCGCCGGGAAAAGATCGCCTTCACCGTCGTCGGCCCGGAGGCCCCGCTGGCCGCCGGCATCGTGGACGCATTCCGCACCGCCGGGCTGCGCATCTTCGGCCCCACGCGGGCCGCCGCCCAGCTCGAAAGCTCGAAGGACTACGCCAAGGCCTTCATGGTGCGCCACGACATCCCGACCGCCGCGTACGGCACCTTCACCGACGCCGATGAGGCCCGCGCCTACATCCGCGCCCGGGGCGCGCCCATCGTCGTCAAGGCCGACGGCCTGGCCGCCGGCAAGGGCGTGGTCGTGGCCCAGGACCTGGACGAGGCCCTGGCCGCCGTCGACCACATGCTGGGCGAGAACGGCGCCTTCGGCGCGGCCGGCGCCCGCGTGGTCGTCGAGGAATTCCTCGACGGCGAGGAAGCCAGCTTCATCGTCATGTGCGACGGCCAGCACGTCCTGCCGCTGGCCACCAGCCAGGACCACAAGCGCCTGCTGGACGGCGACGAGGGCCCCAACACCGGCGGCATGGGCGCCTATTCGCCCGCGCCCATCGTCACCCCGGCCCTGCACAACCGCGTGATGCGCGAAATCATCCAGCCGGCGATCCAGGGCATGGCGCGCGACGGCATCCCCTACACCGGCTTCCTGTACGCCGGCCTGATGATCGGCCCCGGCCCCGACGCCAGCCGCAGCCTGAAGGTCCTGGAATTCAACTGCCGCCTGGGCGACCCGGAAACCCAGCCCATCATGCTGCGCGTGAAGAGCGACTTTTCCGAGACCCTGGAACACGCCCTGGACGGCACGCTGGACCAGGCCGGGATCGACTGGGACCGGCGCACCGCCGTGGGCGTGGTGCTGGCCGCGGCCGGCTACCCGGACGCGCCCCGCAAGGGCGATCCGATCACGGCGCTGGCGACGGACACCGCCGACTGCGTCACCTTCCACGCCGGCACCGTCGCCGACGGCGACACGCTGCGCACCAGCGGCGGGCGGGTCCTGTGCGTCACGGCGCTGGCCGACTCCATCCGCCGCGCCCAGCAGGCCGCCTACGACGCCGTCAATCAGACCCAGTTCGAAGGCCGCCAGTTCCGCCGCGACATCGGCTGGCGCGCGCTGGCCGCCGGCAAGCGGCACGACTGACCCTCAGCGCGAGCAGGCCCCGACATGCACGTTCCCGTCTCACTGGTCCACGACACGTTCGCCGATCTCCAGGACCGCATCGTCCGGTCCCTGGAAGACCTGGAAGGCGCGGCCTTCGGCCGCGATCCCTGGACGCGGCCGGAAGGCGGCGGCGGCCTGGCCCGGTATCGCGAGGACGGCGCGGTCTTCGAGCGCGCCGGCGTGCTGTTCAGCCACGTGCGCGGCGACACCCTGCCGCCCTCGGCCAGCGCCCACCGGCCCGAACTGGCCGGGCGCAGCTGGGAAGCCATGGGCGTGTCCATGGTGCTGCATCCGCGCAATCCGCACGTCCCGACCACGCACATGAACGTGCGCCTGTTCGTCGCCCACGGCCAGGGCGGCGACGCCGACGTCTTCTGGTTCGGCGGCGGGCTGGACCTGACCCCCTGCTACCCGGTGGAGTCCGACGCGCGCCACTTCCACCAGGTGTGCCACGACGCGGTCGCCCCCTTCGGCGACGACAAGTATCCCCGCTACAAGGCCTGGTGCGACGACTATTTCCTGCTGCGCCACCGGGGCGAGACCCGCGGCGTCGGCGGCCTGTTCTTCGACGACCTGAACGCGCCCGACTTCGACACCTGCTTCGCCCTGACCCGGGCGGTGGGGGACTGCTTCATCCCGGCCTACGCGCCCATCGTCCAGGCCCGGCGCGACACGCCCTACGGCGAACGCGAACGCGCCTTCCAGGCCTACCGGCGCGGCCGCTACGTGGAATTCAATCTGGTCTACGACCGGGGCACGCTGTTCGGCCTGCAGTCGGGCGGGCGCACCGAATCCATCCTGCTGTCCATGCCGCCCGTCGCCCAATGGCGCTACGACTGGACGCCCGAGCCCGGATCGCCCGAATCGGTCCTGGCGGACTACCTGCGGCCGCGCGCATGGCTGTGACGCCCCAGGTCGGACTGCTGGGCGGCAGCTTCGACCCGGTCCACCGGGTCCACATCGCGCTGGCGCAGGCCGCCCGGGACGCCCTGGGCCTGGAACACGTCGAACTGCTGCCCGCCGCGCGCCCCTGGCAGCGCGGCCGCCTGGGCGCCGCGCCGGAACACCGGCTGCGCATGCTCGAACTGGCCTGCGCCGACGATCCCGGCCTGCGCGTCAACCCGATCGAACTGCTGCGCGCCGGCGACACCTACACCATCGACACCCTCGCCGCCCTGCCGGCCACGGCCCGCTACACCTGGATCCTGGGCTCCGACCAGCTGGCCAATTTCTGCACCTGGCACCGCTGGCGCGAACTGCTGCGGCACGTCCGGCTGGCGGTGGCCGAACGCCCCGGTACCCCCGTCGCGCCGCCGCCCGAACTGGCGGACGCCCTGGCGCCCGGCGGGCTGGTCCGGATTCCCTTCACCCCGCAGCCGGTTTCCGCCACCGCGATCCGACAGGACCTGGCGGCCGGCCGGCCCGTCGACGCCCTGCTGGACCCGCGCGTGCTGGACTACATCCGCGCCCACCGGCTCTACCTGGACCCCGAGACCCCATGAACCTGCAGAAACAGCAACGCCTCGTCATCGACGCCCTGGAAGACGCCAAGGCCAAGGACATCAAGGTCTTCAACACCACGGGCCTGACCGGCCTGTTCGACCGCGTCGTCATCGCCAGCGGCACCTCCAACCGCCAGACCCGCGCCATCGCCAGCCACGTGGCCGAACAGGCCAGGAAGCACGGCCTGGAGATCGTCGCCTACGAAGGCGAGGACACCGGCGAGTGGCTGCTGGTCGACCTGGGCGACATCGTGGTGCACTGCATGCAACCGGCCATCCGCGCCTACTACAACCTGGAAGAACTCTGGGGGGCCAAGCCGGTGCGCGTCCGGCTGCTGCCCACCGGTCCCGCCCAGGCCGGCGAGCCGATCGGCTTCGACGAGGACGAATGAAGCTCCTGGTCTACGCCGTCGGCACCCGCATGCCATCCTGGGTCCAGACGGCCTGGCAGGATTTCGCCAAGCGCATGCCCCGCGACTGCGCCCTGGAACTGCACGAAATCCGCCCCGAGCCCCGCACCAGCGGCAAGACCGCGCAGCAACTGATGCACGCCGAGGCCCGGCGCATCGAGGCCGCCCTGCCCGCCCAGGCCTGGCGCGTCATCCTGGACGAGCACGGCCGCGACCTGACGACGCGGGACCTGGCCGGCCACCTCGAGACCTGGCGGGCCGGCGGCAGCGACGTCGCCTTCATCATCGGCGGCCCCGACGGACTGGACCCGGACCTGAAGCGGACCGCCCGCCAGACCCTGCGCCTGTCCTCGCTGACGCTGCCCCACCCCATGGTCCGCATCCTGCTGGCCGAACAGCTCTACCGCGCCTGGACGCTCCTGACGGGCCACCCCTACCACCGCGACTGAGGCGCGCGTCCGGCGCGTGTCATGAGGCTGGGGTATGCTTGGAATCCCCTGAACAGCCCGCCACCGACCATGACCGCACGCCGCCGCACCAAGATCGTCGCCACGCTCGGACCCTCGACCTCCAGCCCCGAACGCCTCGAAGCCCTGATCCTGGCCGGCCTGGACGTGGCCCGGTTGAACTTTTCCCACGGCAAGGCCGAGGATCACCGCGAACGGGTCCGGCTGGTGCGGGAAATCGCCGCCCGGCACGACCGTCACGTCGCGCTCATGGGCGACCTCCAGGGACCGAAGATCCGCATCGGCCGTTTCGCCGGCGGCCCCGTGACGCTGAACGCCGGCGACGCCTTCACCCTGTCCATCGAACATCCGCTGGACGCCGGCACCGCCGGCATCGTCGGGATCGAATACCCGCCGCTGGTCCAGGACTGCGCCCCCGGGGACGAACTGCTGCTGGACGACGGCCGGGTGATCCTGCGGGTCGAATCCGTGGACGCGTGCGCCGTCCACACCCGGGTCGAGGTCGGCGGGCCGCTGTCCGACAACAAAGGCATCAACCGGCGCGGCGGCGGCATCTCGGCCCCCAGCCTGACCGACAAGGACCGCCAGGACATCCTGCTGGCCGCCGAACTCGAACTGGACTACGTCGCGGTATCCTTTCCCCGCGCGGGGGCCGACATCGAACAGGCGCGCCGGCTGGTGCGCGAGGCCGGCAGCGCCGCCTGGATCATCGCCAAGATCGAGCGCGCCGAGGCCGTGGCCGACGACGCCGCGCTGGACGACCTGATCCGCGCCAGCGACGGGGTGATGGTGGCCCGGGGCGACCTGGGCGTGGAAATCGGCGACGCCCGGCTCGTCGGCATCCAGAAGCGCATCATCCAGCACGCCCGCACCCTGAACAAGCTGGTGATCACCGCCACCCAGATGATGGAGTCCATGATCGCCAGCCCCATCCCGACCCGGGCCGAAGTCTCCGACGTCGCCAACGCCGTGCTCGACTACACCGACGCGGTCATGCTGTCGGCCGAATCGGCCTCCGGCCAATACCCCGTCGAGGCCGTCCAGGCCATGGCACGGATCTGCCTGGGCGCCGAACAGGAACCCACCAGCATCAAATCCCACCACCGCCTGGGCGAGGCATTCTCGCGCTGCGACGAGACCATCGCCCTGGCCAGCATGTACGCCGCCAACCACTTCCCCGGCATCAAGGCCATCATCAGCCTGACCGAGAGCGGCCACACCCCGCTCATCATGTCGCGCATCCGTTCCGGCGTGCCCATCTACTGCTACACCCGGCATCCCGCCACCCAGCGCCGCGCCGCCCTGTTCCGCGGCGTCTACACCGTGCCCTTCGACGCCGCGACGCTGCCGCCCGCCGAGGTCAGCGAGGCCGCCATCGACATCCTGCGCCGCCGCGGACAGCTGCAGGCGGGCGACTGGATCATCCTGACCAAGGGCGACTTCTACAGCGACAGCGGCGGCACCAACGGCATGAAGATCCTGCGCGTGGGCTGAAACCCCGGCCCGACTCCCCCATCCAGCAAACCCGTTCCAGCCGCCATGCCGCCCTTCATCCTGCTGGCCTCCGCCAGCCCCCGCCGCCACGAAATCCTGAACCAGCTGGCCATCCCCCACGGCATCCTGCGCGTCCCCGCGCCGGAGGGCGAGGACGAGCCCCTGCTGCCGGGCGAGCCGGCCGCGGACTACGTCCGCCGCACCGCGCGGGACAAGGCCGAACGCGCGGTCGCCTGGCTGGCCGAGGGCGGCCGTCCCGATCCGCTGCCCGAGGCCTGGCCCGCCGGATGGCGGAATGCGCCCATCCTGTCCGCCGACACCACGGTCATCCTGGATGGCGAAGTGCTGGGCAAGCCGCGCGACGCGGCGGATGCCGCCGACATGCTGCGCCGCCTGTCCGGCCGCGAGCACGCGGTCCATACCGCCGTGGTCCTGGCAGACCGGGGCGCTCTCCATAAGGCGGTCAGCATCAGCACGGTGCGCTTCCAGCCGCTGACAGACGCCGACATCGCGGCCTACATCGCCAGCGGCGAGCCCTTCGGCAAGGCGGGCGGCTACGCCATCCAGGGCCGGGCGGCAGCCTTCGTCGCCCATCTGGCGGGCAGCCACAGCGGCGTCATGGGCCTGCCGGCGCACGAGGCCGCCCGGCTGCTGGCGCGCTGCGAAGGTTGACTACAGGTTAACCCTTGGTTTGCCCTTGACAGCCTTGACCATCATCCCTCCCGCCCCTAGCATGAGCTGACGTCTTGCTGAACATCGCAGGCGCGCGGTGGTGGCCATGGCTGCATCGCATGGTCATCATGGCACATCCTCACCACCAGAGAGGTCTTGCATATGGTCGATCCAGTCGTCAGTCCAGCCTCATCCTCCCCCCAGGTCGCCGACGAAATCCGCAGCCGGAACCTGCCCCCCGCGACCTACCGCGATCTGCCCGAACCCCTGCCCATGAAGAAGGTCATCGGCCCCAGCGTGCTGCTGCTGGCCGGTTCGATCGGATCGGGCGAATTCGTGCTGTGGCCCTACATTTCCACCCAGACGGGCCTGGCGCTGGTCTGGCTGGCCACCATCGGCATCCTGACCCAGTATTTCCTCAACATGGAAATCACGCGCTACACGCTGGCCACCGGTGAAACGGCGGTCACGGGCTTCACGCGGCTATGGAAACCCTGGAGCTGGCTGTTCATCATCATGGCGGTCATACCCTGGATGTGGCCCGGCTGGGCCACCGGCAGCTCCACGGCGCTGACCTACGCCTTCGGCCTCTCGGCGGATTCCGTGATCCCGATCACCATCGCCTCGCTGGTGCTGATCGGCATCATCCTGACCATCTCGCCCGTGGTCTACCAGACGGTCGAAAAGATCCAGTTCTTCCTCGTCGCCCTGATCGTGCTGTTCATGATCTACATCGTCGTGGGGCTGCTCAACGGCCAGACCTGGGGCGCCTTGATCGAAGGCTTCACGACCGAGGTCCCGAAGATCCCCGAATCCATCGGCAAGCTGCCCATCGCCCTGCTGCTGGGCGCCATCGCCTTCGCCGGCGCCGGCGGGGTCATGAACCTGGCCCAGTCCAACTGGGTGCGCGACAAGGGCCTGGGCATGGGCGCGCATCTGCCGAAGATCGTCTCGCCCATCACGGGCCAGGAAACCACCCAGGCATCGATCGGCTATTTCTTCCGCCAGGACGAGGCCAACATGCGGCGCTGGCACGGCTGGTGGAAAGTGGCCGACCGCGAGCAGTTCCTCACCTTCTTCGTGCTGGGCCTGTTCGCCATCCTGCTGTTCATGATGCTGGCCTATCTCTACGTCGGCGTCGGCAGCACCGCGCAGAACTTCGATTTCGTGCGGCTGCTGGGCGAAACCCTGAACGAGCGGGTCTCCCCCTGGGTCGGACCGGCCTTCTGGTTCACCGGCGTGGTGGTGCTGCTGTCGACCAATCTGACCGTGCTCGACATGATCGGCCGGATCGTCGCCGACATCGCCAAGACCAACTGGCTGCGCGACAGCCAGACCTGGACCGAAAGCCGCCTGTATTTCCTGGTGGTCTGGCTGATGGTGGCCTTCGGCTCCATCATCCTGCTCTCGGGCGTCAGCCAGCCGCTGCTCCTGCTGGTGATCGCCTCGGCGCTGAACGGCCTGGTGATGTTCGTGTATTCCGTCCTGCTGATCCAGCTGAACCGCTGCATGCTGCCGCGCGCCATCGGACTGGGCGGCGCCCGCTACGTGGCGATCCTGTGGGCCGTGCTGTTCTACGGCGGCTTCTCGGTCTACCTGCTGGTCAACCAGTTCGGCAAGCTGTTCTGATCCGCGGACGCCCGGCGTCCCCGGCATGCAAGGGAGACGGCCGCCTGTCGGCGGCCGTCTTGCCCGATACCGCCGCGT